>Ga0066376_10002012_pt1 | contig 19294 bp, 13 predicted proteins | sample Knorr_S15_td_Bot_FD_77009 | JGI IMG/M metagenome (GOLD analysis project Ga0066376, IMG submission 77009) | Marine microbial communities from Southern Atlantic Ocean transect - Knorr_S15_td_Bottom_ad_5009_LV_A | ecosystem: Environmental > Aquatic > Marine > Oceanic | place: Southern Atlantic... | reverse complement strand
TCTGCTGCCTGCCGTTCTGCTGCCTGCCGTTCTGCTGCCTGCCGTTCTGCTGCCTGCCGTTCTGCTGCCTGCCGTTCTGTTGCCGGCCACGAGAGGACGACCTACCATTGAACGACCTGCCACGAGAAGACCTGCCATTGTAGGATGAACGGCCGCGGGAACTCCGGTTTGGGTTGGTGCATGGAATGTATTCAAAGTCAGTTTCTGGCAACTTTGTGAAGTCTGGAGGGGTGAAATCATATCGGATTCCAACCTGTTTTTGCATGCTGCCATATTTTCCCTTTTGTGGCTTTTGAACTAGCGAAATAACTACTCCGTGCTCGCCGGCGCGGGCGGTGCGGCCGCTCCGATGCTTGTACACCTTACCGCTTTCTGGCGGGTCGTAATGGATGACGCTTTGAACGCCTTGAATGTCAATTCCACGAGCCGCTACATCCGTTGCGATTAGCGCGAGGCAATCTCCATTGGTGAAGCGCTTCATCGCCCGGTCTCGTTGACGCTGGTTCAGTCCACCGTGGAGGGTTGCTACGCTTACCCCTTCATCGGCTAATTCGTCGCCGACGCGGTCAACTCCGGCGCGGGTCCGACAAAATACGATGCTTTTCCCACGCTTTCTAATCGCTTCTCCAGCGATTTCTGCCTTCATTGAACTGCGCATCAACCAGAAGAAATGCTGCATACTCTCCATGCTGACTTGTTTTGGTCCGACTTTAATCGTCACCGGGTCGGTTTGGTAATCACGAACCAAATCTGCGACATCGTCGTCTAATGTAGCACTGAATAAGATAGTCTGTCTTTTTGGGGAACAATTGTCCAAAATTCGGCATACTGGCTCCATGAAGCCCATATCTGCCATCCGGTCAGCCTCGTCTAAAACGACTATTCCCACATCTTTCAAACTCAGCATTCCATTATTCATCAGGTCGAGTAATCTACCCGGGCAAGCGACTACGACATCTACTCCCTTGTCTAGTGCGCGGCGTTGTTTAGCGTAGGACGTGCCGCCATAAACTGACAGCACCTCAAGGTCCATCACCGAAGCGAGAGGTTTCAAAACCGTACAAATCTGTTCAGCCAACTCTCGCGTAGGCGTAACGATTAGAGCGGTCGGGTAATTTGGCTGCGCGCGAGCGCAACGGGAGAGCAAAGGTAGGCCAAAAGCGAGAGTCTTTCCAGAACCGGTTGGAGCGCGACAGCAGATATCTCTACCAAGCATTCCATCGGGAATAGCTTCCATCTGAACTTCAAAAGGTTCAGTGATGCCTTGCTCGCGCAGCACATTAGCCATGCACGGCGCGACGGCCAAATCGGAGAACGTAACTGAGTTAGTCATTAGTCGGGCCGCCATCCATCCCCTATTTAGCACCAACAGTCTGCTTAGCCCGAATTAGGAGACGCTGATCCTTCGCCCATGACTCAATTTGTTGACAGTTTTTCTCACCACCGCGATAACATTCACTTTTCATCAACCTATTACTTTCACACGACAAACCTCCCCGCCTCTCTCCCAAACCCGAATAGGTGCATATCTGAATCGGTATATTCCATGCAACAAACGGAACGGGCTGGCAGAACCACCTAAACGGCTGACCAAGACTTTGGCTTTTACCGGTGAAGCGCAGATGGAGGCGTTTCGCCGTTCTATGCCCTTACTCGCCGCGCATAACCTGCATATATGCGGCGAATTCTCTCTCAACCCATGAGGGGAACCATCGCTGTCTGGTTAGGGTTGCTCATTCTGCTGCCATCTTTCGCTGGCTGTTTTGGGAATTCTGACAATTCATCACCTGATGCAGGCGACCTTACAATCAGCCCCGATGTGCTGCTCGGAGCACGGTTTCAGACTATTGAAATTACCGCAAATCGTGCGATGAGCGTACATATTCCATATTTCATCATCAATGCAGAATCTGGCTATGTTACCAACTCTACAACCCTAAATTTCACAAAAAGCGGCACCCAAAGCATCCAGATGTTAGCACCGAGCAACCTAGGCAGCGCACACTTTCTAATCGGCGATTTAGGGCAACAGAATTGGCCGTTGCGAGCGACTAACCAAAGTTGGGGAGAGTGGTTCAACTCAAGTGAATATGCTGCATTTCCATATCCCTTCCTCGAACAACCGATTGTCAGACCCCCTCTCTCTGGACTTTCAGACGAAGATGGTGCTAATCACAGCACGGGTTTAATCGATGGATATTCGGTTTTTGAATGGATGGAAATGTTCACTGATGGAAATACCGGGTACAACGAACGCTGGGGTCCTTTCGTGCCATTTGACCCGGTTTATGACCGGGCGATGAACTTCCTTCTGGGTGAATTCAACTCGATGGGTTTAGATGGTCAAATTCATCGGTATACCCTGTCTTCAACGCCCGGTGCCGCCAATGTTTGCGGATACAAAACCGGCACGCAATATCCCGATGAGTGGTTAGTTCTAGGCGCCCATCTCGACATAGCGGAAATCGGTAGTGGGCCGGGTGGTGGAACCCATATCGGGGCCCATGACAATGCGGCGGGTGTTGCTATGGTGCTAGAAGCGGCGCGTGGGTTAGCCAAGTTTGATTTGCGGCGAACTCTGGCAGTTTGTTTTTGGTCAAATGAGGAAAACGGCTACAATGGAGTTGACCGTTGGCTCGACGATATTCCCGGCGATATTACCATCACCAATTATCTGAATATAGATAGTGCAGGAGTGAATTTTCCAGGAGATTACACGCTGGTGATTGACATTATTCCCGACACTGATGACGAATTAGGTGAACAATGGGAAATGATTCGCCTCACCGAATGGCTCGGCTCAAACAACAATAAGATTGCTGAAACATTACGTAATGGCCGCGACCTCTACTACGATGACGACGAGGGATACGCGGCCATGAAAGACCACGACCACACCCATCCGAATACAATCTCGGTTCACGAATCGCAACGTGGTCGTAGTGACTACACTCGCTTCGCTTACCGACTTGATGTGGTCTCGATGGATTTCGGTGCAATTACCGGCGGATACGACTGCTATCATGCGCCTTGCGACACCCTTGATGAGATGGTTGCCTGGATGGTAACGGACAATGGCACCGGGCAACAGAATCTAATCGAATCCTTTGACCTCATCTCTTGGTGGTTAGTTAATCTGGCCTTCCATCTCGACGAAAGTCCAGTTTACTACGACTGATATGTGTCCTAATATCTCCAATTCTATCCGAATCAAAATAGGTCAGGCAGAATCTAGTTCATTCAGGGTATCAACCGCCAACACGATGTCGCCTTGTCCCCAGAAATCAACCGCAATAAAGTTGGGAATTTGGCCCCATTCTTCCGTGCAATTGTCTGCCCGTTCAACGATTACCTCCACTTGATTACTAACATTTGACGCTGTCTCAGACGATAATGGGTCGGTCACATAATGGTCGAGCCAGCGTAGGGAACTCGAAAGATTTCCTCGGGTCAATTCACAGTTGAAGTAGGAGGTGTCGTTGTAGGCCCAGTGGGTTTTTGCCATGTAATCTTCGTCATAATGATACCACGGAATGTCAATCTCCGCTCGGTCCTGACTAAACAAAATCGCCCGCTTACCCGATTCTATCAGATTTGCCAACGATGGCCAATCCGCCCCCAATTCCTGCGTGTGGAAGTAAGGGGTAAGGTTGGTTGTATTCGAGGTGTTTTGGATGTCTTGTGCGGTTACATATGTCTCTAAAGTGATGACGATAATTGCAAATGAGTTGTTTTCAAGGAAAGAAATAATCTCCAAAAAAGCATCCTCCAAAGGCCAATTTCCACCGATGAAACACGGATGGAGAGGGTAGTCGTAACCACCGTGACAGAGGGTTGTCTGGTTATTGTATTCGTGAACATCAAGGTTGAGAACCCGAATCCCGCCTTGCATTTGCGCGGTGATATTTGTGCGTTGGCTACTACTGAGAATGTTGTGATCTCTGTCGTATGATGCGTGCGAGTTGTGTGATGTAGCCCAAACGGTTTGGTTTACGCTTTGATTGCAGAGTTCTCGGAATCGGTTGCATGCTGGTGACGAGAGGATGTCTTCTGGGTCGTAACCGTTGGCCAATTCCCAGCCGGTAGTGAATCCATCACCATCGTGGTCAAGAGTTGGGTCCAATGGCTCAGGTTCGGGTTCTGGTTCCGGTTCTGGTTCCGGAATTGAGTCTGAAGGGCCAATTTCTGAGGATTGTAAGCAGCCGGCGACCCCGCTGGCGACTAATAGCAGGGCTAAACCGAGGCTGGCGAACTTCCGCATTGGTGACGCGAGCGCGTTGGATTAACTGAGGATATCGGTGGCGCGAGCGCGTTGATTAACTGAGGATGTCGCCGAGCCGGTCCTTTTCAATCGCTCTTCGAATACAACGAGCGATTCGCCGACCTGTACTGATCCCCGGCTCGTTGATATCGCTATACGGCGAGCCACCAACAGCTACATTTGAGCCGGCTACAATTCGCGCACTAACCTCGAAAACGCGGAATTTCAACTCGTCGGTAACGATTGTCTCAAGGCAAAACGCGCCGACCATTCCGCGCGCTCCTTCTTCCAATTCAAATGAAGAAGAAACTACTCCTTCACCAAGCCGGAACGCTTCGGGGAGCAGCGATTCGCGCAACACAACCTGCTGATTGCCTGTAACAACAAATGACGGCTCAAGGTCCATGTCTCGCAAATCACGTAGGCTACCAAGTTTGTAGAATTCGTCAACATTTGCTTCGTCGCGACGGTCAATACTCATCAATTCAAGACGACCAAGCGACTTCCCTCGGTGGCTGCCTTGGCCATCAACTTGGTAGCCGTCAGTACCGATTGGGTCGAAAAAGAACTGGAAATAATAGCGAGTTCCCAGCACATATTCTTGGATAGTGAAATCTTCTTCGAGGTCTACATTCCGCCTGAAGTCGCGGAAGTTTCTTGCCACGAAATAACCGCGACCACCTTTTGCACCAGCATATTTCACAATCACTGGTCCATCTATTTCGCGCGGGTTAGTGAAAACTGCCGGCATGGTACAACCTCCCAATTCCAACCATTGTCGCTGCAATTCGCGGTTGCCTTCCCAACGAAGAATATCACGATTACCAAAGGTCGGAACCTGTAATGCGGCGAAGTTGTCGGGACCCAAATATTCTACTAACGAGCCATGAGGAATGATGATGACGTTACGCTTACGAAGCCATTCCGCTTCCTTCAATAGGTCGCTATAATCTTCCAACATCATCCAATCGTCTGGCTCAGCCCCGGGAAATGCCTTGTACATTTTTCGCCGGCCCTCGCCCACGCAAATCCCTAGTGTTCTGAAGCCTTCTTGACGGGCCCCGTGCAGGATCTGAAGCGATGAGTGCGAGGCTATCACACCGATGGTGATCTTGGATGAATCATAGTCAGAAAGCCACTCGGCTAGACCCGAACTACTACTCGCCATTACGAACGGCTCCGGTATTCAGTAATTATTGCTTACGGCTGCCACAACTGTTGAGACTTCAAGTTGCACGGTTGAAATACCATCGTATCCAAGTTGATTTGTTGTGATTTATCTGCTAACATAACCGGATTATTGGATCTGAAAAAAGCAGGAGCGAACGCGTTAAATGAATAACAACGATGATAAAAATAATTATGAAAATACGAGGGAGTTTTTCTCCCTCGTTATGCAGTTGCTAACTCTGTGCAAACAGAAGATGCAACTTGAGATGAAGAAGATGCGAGAGGAAGCTGAGGAATTGGAGGAAGACCGACAGGATTGGCTGTTCAGCGAGTTGGTTAATTCCTTCTCAAATTGTTTCCAATATGAGCACATCTGAGCCCAAACCCCCCGGTGAAACCTGAACGGTGGAGGGGGCAAGGGCTTCAAGCCAAAGGCGAATGGAGCCACATGGGCAAAGACGACTCGCAGGGCAACGGCGGCGGAAACGGCGGCGGAAAGCCGAGCAAAACCTACGCGGACTACCTAGACTTGCACACGCTATTGTCGCTACAAGGCGGAGAGGAACTTACCAACGATGAGACCCACTTCATCATTGTTCACCAGAATTTTGAGTTGTGGTTCAAGCAAATCATTCGCGAATTGCGCGAGGCGCGTGACATCATTGGAGCCGAGCATGTTGCCGAGGCATTGGTGCCAAAGGCTGTTTCACACCTCGATAGGGTGACTGAGATTTTTCGCTTGATGGCCAATCAATGGAAAGTGATGGAAACTTTGACTCCGCAGGGCTTCTTGGCATTCCGAGACGGGCTTGGTACTGCTTCCGGTTTTGAATCATTTCAAATGCGTGAAATGGAAATTTTGCTCGGACTTCAACAGCCGGACCGAATCGGGGAGATGGACCCGCTTGGGCATTTTCGTAAATTAGCCAAGCGGGGACCCGAAGATGCAGCAGTTATGGCGCGATTGGAGGCTTCGATGGCCGAAGAATCGCTGGTTGATGCGCTATATCGTTGGTTGGCTCGGACCCCGATTCAAGGCTCGATTGCTGGGGCTGCTGACGATGAGGATGAGGTCAATTCCTACGTTGAGGCACATTTGGCGTCGTATCAGCGGCTCGGAGATGAGGCAGCTGCAAGGATGGAGCATCAAGGTGTGGCAAATTCGGATGCTGTCAAACAGAGATTTGAGGCGGCTGCGGCCGGTGCGCGTGAATTCTTGAAGCCGGATGGAAATGTTGTGCGCAGCCGCGCCGGATTGCTATTCATCGAATCGTATCGCGAGTTGCCGTTGTTGACTTGGCCACGCACCTTTGTTGATGCAATTGTTGAGTTGGAGGGATCAATGGTGCTCTGGCGAACCGCGCACGCCCGAATGGTTGAGAGGATGATTGGCCGCAGAGTGGGTACTGGTGGCTCATCTGGTGTCGATTACCTCGACATGACCGCTAAGTATCGCATCTTCCACGACCTGTGGGCAGTTCGTACCATTCTCATCAAGGCTAGCGAGCGACCGGAACTGAAGAATCCAGATTTCTACGGATTTATTGGCGAGAACGCCTGAGTTGAGTTGATTACTCGGAGCCGCCTCGCTACTCTTGATGAGCGAGGCGGTAATCTGCGCGGTCGCAAGAACTCCGGTCGGGAGGTTTCGCGGCGCGCTGCGAGAACATTCAGCAGTTGACCTAGGTGTGATGGCAGTTAGTGAGTTGCTGAGGCGCGCTGGAATCGCCGCTGAAAGCGGCTTGGTTGATGAGGTGATTTTCGGACAAGTATTGCAAGCCGGTGCTGGCCAAGCACCGGCTCGTCAAGTCACATTACGCGCTGGATTACCACCCAAAACTGCCGCAGTCACCATCAACAAAGTCTGCGGCTCATCGCTGAAAGCGATAATGTTAGCAGCAAATAGCATCCGCGCCGGCGAATACGAGGTAATCGTCGCCGGCGGCATGGAATCAATGACCAACGCCCCGCACTTCGTGCGCCAACCGAACAAGGGCGAAGACGTAGCATTCACCAACCTGCAAACCACGTTAGTACACGATGGGCTATGGGATGCGTTCAACGACGAGCATATGGGAAATACCGGCGAAGTCATCGCCAACGAGTTTGACATTTCACGGCAACAAGCGGACCAATTCGCAGTCCGTTCCAATCAACGCGCCAACGCAGCGTGGGAAAACGGCTGGCTAGATTGGGAATCGTTCCCGGTGAGTGGGCTAGCCAGGGATGGCAGCGAGATTACACTCTCTCGTGACGAGGGAATCCGCGCCAATACCGATGCGGAAAGTTTGGCTGAACTCACTCCTGTTTTCCAATCTGATGGACAGATTACTGCTGGAAATGCAAGTCAAGTTTCTGATGGTGCGGCGGCTGTATTGGTCGTGTCCGCAGAGGCCGCCGCGCGAAATGGTTGGCCGGTTCTTGCTACGATTGTTGATTATGTTACCAGCGGAGTTGAACCGGAACGAGTGATGGCCGCGCCAATTCCTGCAATCAATGATTTATTGGCCCGAAATGAACTCTCAATGGATGATATTGCCATCGTTGAACATAACGAGGCCTTTGCCGCGGCATCATGTGCCATCGCCAAGCACTTCGGAATCGGAGAGCAGCGGCTCAATCCACATGGTGGCGCAGTCGCCATCGGTCATCCGCTTGGTGCGACCGGCGCCCGTTGCACAGCCACCACCATCGCAGCATTGCGCAGAAATGATGGCGGCTACGGAATCATCACCCTATGCCTTGGTGGCGGCAACGCGGTTGCAATGCTAATCAAATGTTGATTGATATTCCATGATATCAGACATTCCGGTGACTGAATAGCCAACTGAAGGGGATTATCGGGGCACAATAGCGCAATCCCTTTGAGCATGAACGTCTAATGACATACTAGAGGGAGCGACATGAATGAGATCGGATGGCAGCCCGACGAGTTGGCTGTGAAGCGCAGCGAGATTGAATCAAAAGTCGCAGATATCATCGAGGATGACTCCCTGAAAGTCATCGGTGAATTGGCTGGAACTGAGAACATAGATGCTGAAGATGCGGCTGCGCAAAGGCGTGCAAGAGACGATTTACGACTTGACACGACTCCAGCCGAGCAACAAGCGGCAGAAAAGCAGGCAGATGTTCTGACTTGGGTAGTGGTTGGAATCATCGTGATATTGGCTGCTGGCAGCCTAATGCTGACCAGCATCCCTGCGCTACTATCAGGACTGTTCTGATTAGATTCGCCTTTGCGATACCCAATTTGGCTCAAAACCAGCGTAAGGAGAAGGTTTGCTGCGCTTTTTTCGCCCGGCTATCATTACCAGTAGCAGGAGAAGAACTACCACGCCTCCAAGCGCGGCGATTACCAAATTTCTATCTCCGATAGTTGCGAATGGCGAAGTCACATTTCCATCTTCACTTCCGCCGCCTTCGCTTTGGTTATTTCCATCACCGTTCGGGTCCGGATTTTGCTCTGGCTCCGGCTCAGGTGGAGGATGCCAAATCAGATATGACACGAACCAAGTCATGCTCGCTTCCCCTCTGCCATCCGAGATTACCGCAGTGATATTCCATGGTCCTACCGTTCCATTCTCTGCACATATTTCTTGGCCAAAGCCGTTGACTGCGTCCTCACAAGGCCAAGCATCTTCGTGGAAAATCAGGCCTTGCCCGACCACCACTCCATTACGATACCAACTGGTGGTCAGTTCGAGATTTGCTGACTGTGCATCGCTGAGATTCACTCTCGCCGCCAAATGCAACTCATCGGCGGTAGCATTCAGCAACAAAATGGATTCACCTGGCGAGATAAGCAGAGCAGATTGGCGGTCAACACCGTCATCAATTATCTCGTCACAATCATCATCAATTCCATTCCAGATTTCGGTAGCATTCGGCGAAATCTCCGAATTATTATCATCGCATTCAAGGAACCAGCGGAAACCATCGCCATCCTCGTCCAAATCAGCCGATAGCGGGTCGGTAAAAGTCTCATAAAGTTCCTCACCATCACTCAATCCATCGCCATCAGTATCTGGATGGAACGGGTCGGTATGAGTGGTATGGAACTCGGTCAAGTCGCGGATGCCATCTCCATCTGAATCTGAGAATAAGTAGTCCTCATCCGCGCCATCCTGGCAATTATTGTCAATTCCGTCAAGGGTGTCAATCATCCCGGGATTAATCAGCGGGTCGGTATCATTGCAGTCCTGAAACCAATACCAGCCGTCTTCATCGGTATCGTTGTCCCAGGATAGAGGGTCAGTTTGGTGAACTAAGATTTCATCACCATCGCTAAGCCCATCACCATCGGTATCAGGATCGCTGAGATTTGTGCCGTAAACGTGGTATTCAGCGTAATTTGAAAGCCCATCAGCATCGTTATCAGTCTCATTGAAACCCTCGTCCCAATCACCGTCACAATCATCATCAATTCCGTTCAGTAACTCGGGGGCGCCCGGATAAATGTCCGGGTTGGAGTCATTACAATCGGAGAACCAGTAAAATGTGTCAAAATCCGCATCGGGGTCTGGCCAAAGCGGGTCAGTACCCAAGACATTGACCTCCTCACCATCCAACAATCCGTCATCGTCGGTATCGTTGTCAAGCGGGTCGGTGCCATTGACATTCACCTCAACCCCATCCCACAATCCATCGTCATCGGTATCGTTGTCAAGCGGGTCAGTGCCAAGGGTGAAAATCTCAAAACCGTCGAGCAAATCATCACTGTCGCTGTCGTTATTGTACGGGTCGGTGCCGTAAACATCGGTTTCGTTATCATTGGAAATTCCGTCACCATCGCTGTCAAGTACGACCGGAACTCCGTGAATAATCAGTTCCCAATCATCAAAAGTCCCGGTTGTGCCACTACTCACATCTTCAACGGAAAGCGTCCAATCGCCAGTACTCACTTCGTCCCAATTATGCACGGTCATGAACATCCAATTGGCGTAATCATTACCCGAATCGCTGTGCTCCTGCGCCAATACGCTTTGCGTTCCAGCAGGACTGGTCAAAATGATTTCGAGGTCGGAGCGATAATTATGGTCAATATTGACGATGACCTCGACGTGTTCAACTTGCAATTGGTCGATGACTGTATAGTTGTCAGTGACCGGAGTATTGGTGTCGTCTGGAATTGCTTGAGAGACTACGCGGGTGCCGCTAGTGATGTTAATCGCGGCATCAACGTTGGTCCAATTTTCGGCTAAGCCAACCGCAGCACCCGCATCAATCGAACCAAATCCATACTTGTGCGATACATCGTGACCGGCTCCGTTCACATTCCACGAACTGCTGCTCGGATGATTCATGCGCGCGGAATGCACGAGAATGTGCTGCACATCTCTCCAAGTCAGATTTGCATTCGCTTCAAGAATCAACGCGATAACTCCTGAAGCGAGTGGGGTTGCAGAAGAAGTCCCCCCGAAATCGTCGGTGTAGTCACTATTGGTATAGCCCGATGAACCCTCGAGGTCAGTGGTGGTAATTCCCTCACCATCGCCATCGGAATGAGCGGCGATCAAAATGTTCGAACCCGGCTCTGCGTACCACGATTGGTCGCCGAAATGAGTGATGGCTGTCACCGCGATGGTGTGGCGACTATTCGCATAGCCATCTTTGTTAGAATCGTCATCGTTCGCCAAGCCGTTTCCCGCCGCCCAAGTGATAATGTTGCCAAGGCCGCCTCTGCCATTTGCTGTATCATCCTCAAAGGCGGCCATCATTAGAGGACCGGGTGCTTCCAAGGTGTTTCCATTATCGCTCGGTCCCCAAGAATTGCTGTAAATGTCTATCACTTGCTGGGCGTGGCTGAGCGCATTTGCTTCGCGTGAATCAGATAGCGAACATGAAATGAGCCGCAATCCCGCCAAATTAGCGTCGGGTGCGGCTCCAGATACTCCCAGATTATTGTCGCCAGTTGCAGCAGCTACCCCAGCCGCAGCGGTGCCATGCGCGTCCCAATTGCTCGGAGTTGGATTGCCATCGTTATTGCAATAATCGTAATCATTTGTTGAGTCGTAATTGCTAGAAAGGTCCGGATGGTCTATTTCCAGCCCATCATCAACAATCCCTATGGTAACTCCAGTTCCCAAGTAGGAATCCCAAGCACCGGTCAAGTTCGCATCCTCGCCGGAGGTTCCACCGGTTTGTCCGGTATTTCGCAAATGCCACTGGTCGCCAAATTTGGTATCGTCGGGAATCAGTTTTGTGGATAATTGTCGCTCGATCTGCGGACAAGCAATCTCAATCACGCCGCCCTCCTTCCAACCTTCCACAGTAAGGGCACTTGCCTCAACCAGCCAAGAATTAGCCAAAAACGGGGCACTGTCCCCCATTTTATTACCTGAAACTACTAGCCAAGTACCGTCATGAGGGGTTAGGTCAGCGCAGCGGAAAAAGGCCAATTGCACCGCACGCGAATACGTGGAGAGGAAATCGGTTTGCTCATCAGAAAGGTTGTCAGATGGCACAGAAGGTGAAGCGGAGACTGCAGGAGAAAGACTGGCTAAAACCATCACGATTGCAAATAATAGCCCCTTCATGGACTAGTGCCGACTCGCCTACCTCTTAGCGGTTCTCATCTATTGGGATTCAGGACTGATTGAAATCAGTAATTGCCGCCTCGACTTCATCATCAGACATCAGGCGGCGTTGACCCTTCGCAACTTCGAACAAATGCGCGACAAGTTCGTCGCTCACCTCATGGCCATTTTTCTTCAACCACCAAACGATATTCGAGCGACCACTCATATGTCCGATGCGGATTATCTGCTGCAAACCATAGTCAGCGGCTGGCACTCCGGAATAAATGCGGTCGGCAAGCCAGTGGTCGCCTTTCTTCATCGCCTTGATTACGGCACTCGCATGCACTCCGGTGCCGGTCTCAAAAGCGTCCTCGCCGAAGACGGGATAATTTCTCGGCAAGGCGACCTCAACATATTCGTGGGCCTTGCGCATATACTCGTTGAGCAAGGTCAGGTCGTTGTCAATCACTCCCATCAGACTGAGATTTACTAGCGTTTGGTCAAGAGGCGCGTTACCTGCCCGCTCTCCAACACCCAACGCAGTGCCGTGAATTACGTCCGCTCCTGCCTCTGCTGCCGCCAAATTATTTGCAACCCCAAGCCCTCGGTCTTGATGTCCGTGCCAATTGACTTCGATGTCGCGTCGTTTGACGCCGGCGTCTGGAATTACCTCGTCTTGGATGAAAGCCAAAAGTTGCTTGACGCCGTGCGGAGTTACGTGTCCACAGGTGTCGCAGACGCAAATTCGGTCCGCGCCCAACTCAATCGCTCGGGTGTAAACCTGCTTGATTTCCTCGGGCTTGCTTCGGGTGGTATCTTCGGTGACGAACATCACTGGAATGTCGTTGTCCACCGCGAAGGTGACGGCTTTTTCTGCGGTGGACAAAATTCTCTCCATCGTCCAGTCCTCAGCGAATTGACGAATTGGACTGGTACCCAAAAATGCGCTCGCTTGGATTTGCCGCTCATGCTTCGCCTGCAAATCTACCAGCGGTTCGATATCGCTAACAACGGTACGAACCGCACACCCCGGCCGAATTTGATAGCCATTTTCCCCCATGTGAGAAAGCATTGCATCAATGTGGCTGATATGAAAGGGGCCGGCACCGGGAAGACCGAGGTCCACCTTTTGGATCCCGAGTTTTTCCATGTAGGATAATAACTCGATTTTCTGCTCTATTGTCGGATTACGCGCACTCGGCGATTGTAGGCCGTCGCGCAGCGTCTCATCATCAAACCACAGGCCGTGTGGATGCTCACCCGAATCACGGTTGAATTGGTAATTTACCACGTTCCAATCATAGATGAGGTCGCTCTCTTGCATCAATCCTCACCCCCGGCCAGCGTGGCGCGTAACACGCTGACGGCCGGCGTAGTGCTTGAATGCAACGCCTTCACTCGCTGGAATCTTATCTTGAACCAACGATTATTGGGTATTTCTTAGATGGAAGTGGAATCGGAAGTAGAATCTGCGGGAAGTTTGCGACTTTTACTCAATTTCTGTAGTTGCCAAAGCATTAACATGAGCAGTATACCGATGGTTAATTCAATTGAAATCAGCACGATTACCAAAGAGACGAACATCAGCGCGAGATAATTCAGCGAAATGTAAAATGAAGATACTGCGGATGGAATTCTCCCCTTCTCATCTTTCTTCTCGTATACTCGGATGGTGACCACCGAATGGTTGTACCAGATTCCAAGCATCAGGGCGAGTAACGTGTAAGTGTAGGCCGCAAGTTCTCCGACTTTATCCACGGCCAACCATGGCATCGCCGCCAATCCAATCAATGCAAGTGAATACACTTTCATTTCTGATAGAGTTCGTTGGCCGCCTTTGACTCCGGGCATCATTGGGACGCCGACTTTGGCGTATTGATCGCTGCAATACAGAGCCAAAGCCCAGAAATGTGGTGGCGTCCATATGAAAATCAGCAAAAACATCAGCCACGGTAGTGGGCTGCCTAATGCGAATGGATTTGAAATGCTGAGATTTATTCCTTCAGCTGCAGCCCAGCCAACCAGCGGCGGGGTTGATCCTGCAATCCCTCCAATGACGATATTTTGCACCGAGCGGCGTTTGAGCCAAAGCGTGTAGATGAAGACGTAAAACAACACGCTGAACGCCGCCCAGAAAGCAGCGACTTGGTTTGCTTGCCAAACCAAGAATGCGGTTCCTGATGATGCAAGCATTATGCCAAATAACAATCCAGCCTTGTGATTGATTGCACCGCGAGCAATCGCTCGGTGAGCGGTGCGGGGCATGCCGGGGTCAATATCGCGGTCGAATACGTTGTTGATGGTATGAGCACCGCCGGCGGTAAGAAAGCCGCCGATGGCGACAACAAGCATCACACGACCTGTCGCCAAATAGTCAAAACTTGCCTCGAGACCAGCAAGTTCAGCGGACCTCAATTCAATCAAATCATGAATTAGAATGGCACACATTGCAGTAACCTGCAACAGAATCAGCACGCCGGGCTTCATCAAGTGCAACCAATCGGAAGCAGTCGCCTGCCCATCACCAGCGGAAACAAGCGTGTCGGACTCCCCCATGCTAACTGTGCGTCAGGTGACGCCCTATGAAATCTCCACAGACCCACCGGAGGCGAGTTTCAGACCGAATCAGTCTTCGTGCGGGTCCACATCAATCGGAATCAGGTCCTTTTGATACTCAAGCATCGCAATCTTCAGCGGGTCGAGAACGAAGCGGATATTCGCTTCCTCAACTCCATACAGACTGACCAATTCTTCGCGGAACTCAGCTCGCAGGTCCTGTTCATTGACGTAAAGCGGTGCGCCCATGCTGATTTGTAGTGCTCGCGCACCGATGATTCTTGCCCTTTCAAAGCGGGTGTGATTACGATGTACCTCTGCCATTTTCAATCCCTCACAGCGATTCGCTGCGACTCGCCGACCTGCCGGGGTGTCATAAGGCCATCGTAAACCCCGAAGGGGTTCAAACCTCATTCTTCACCGCTTGAAATGCCGTCCGAAGATGGTGAAGTTATTGCAAGATGAGCGAGCATAGTAGCGAATACAACGGTGAGCAGCGAGGCTGAGGCGAGCAGCAAGTGCATCAGCGAGAGGTGTTCTATGAACGAACCGTCCTCCCAAGTGAGAATGTAGGCACCACCGAGCAACGCGTTGAGTCCAAACAAGCCAAACGAAGCGTGTAACCAGCGGGTAAAACGCTTGATTTCTGGGTGATTATCAGACTGCTTCTTGAGTTGGACGATGTGCCAAATCATCCAGATGAAAATGAATAAAATCGCGATTCTATGCATGAATTGCAGCGAGGTAGTTTGGGCAGCCATATTGGGTATCCATGCACCTTGACAAAGTGGCCATGCGCTGGTGGTTGCGACTCCACAAGCCGTGTTTGCCTGCTCGGTAGCTGCGACTAAAGCCCCTAGCAGCATTGCGATTAACACCGAAATAGAAGCGTCTAACAAACGCGGACGCGCAATTTTTCCCACCGCGGATGAGAAGGTTGCCCAACTGGGTAAACCTCCATCGGATTTCTGCCATTGCAGCCATGTCCACAGCAACGAAGATGCGAGAATCATGCTGAATAACAAATGCGCGGTTACAGTTAAGGGCGCGTTGTCAAGTCTTACCGTTACCGCGCCAAGCCCGCCCTGAATAATAACGAAAATCAACACCGCAGACGAGGCGAGATGCAATTGAGGATTTTCCGCTCGTCTTCGGAAAGTCAACACCCATTGCAAAATGCAAAGTGGGCCGAGAATCAGCCCGGTTAACAGCCGGTGAAACCACTCGAGAAAAATCTGTTCGGTGGTGAATCTATGGCCCTCACCCTTGCTCGGAATCTCTTCCGGATTATCAGCATAAAACTGCCCTTGTTCCTCCGCTGAAACCTCAAAACCCCAAGTGCCGAAGCATTGTGGCCAATCCGGACAGGCCTCTCCCGCGTCCTCGATTCTGACGTTACCGCCGACTAGCACAGCTGCGATAGTCAGGGCGAATAGTAGCAACGGCAGCATTGGTAGCTTTTGAGATAAGCCGCCGTTGCCGTCCTGCGCTGCCTGAGCCGTGCCTACGTTGCCGTCATGCGCCGCCTTCTCCGAGTCAGCCTCGGCTTCATCTGTCACGGCGAACGCTGGTCGGATGGGCTATTTAACCGCCTTCGGGAACCGGCACGATAGGGACTGCAATGACTGAGTGCGCGAGAACTTCATCGTCGCGAAATCGCGCACTCATTTGTGTTTCAATATTACTTCTAAGCGGATTATTCGCCACCTCTTCAACGGTAGCCGCAGGACATGGTGAGGAAGTAGTGCTTGACGCTGCGGCAATTGCGGCGGCACAAAATGCTCCGGGAAGCGTGCTCGCCGCCTTGACCATCAATAGCAGCGGCGAACAAATTACTCCAGCTCCTCACCTCGTTGAACTGTATACTGCAGATTGGTGCGCACCGTGCCGAGACGCCGAAGCAAATGTCGCTGCTCTCGCCGATTGGTGGCCAGATATTGCAACGGTAGCATACCACCCGTCCAACCTCAGTACCGAGAGATATTACCTCGACCAAAGCCGCCAACTTGCCGACGATTACGGTGTGGACGGGTACCCGATCATCATCGTAGACGGACACTGGCTGCTGCGAGGAGCCGGCCAGATGGATGAATTGCAGGATGTTGTGAGCACACTCTCCTCAAATTCTGCTGACCTTGCGGGTGAAGGAACCGCTCTAATCGGTGCAAGCGCGGGCGGATTCTCAGCAACCAGTACCACCATCACGTGGAATGTTTCACTACCTGATGACATCAATGCTGAGGATGTTGCAATGGACGTGATGGTGGTAGCACCTACCTCAATGGAAGGAGGGGCTACAATCCAATCGGTCGTCTCTATGCAAACGGGTCTGCAAGTTGCAGCAAACACAACAGATACTGAGACTCTCATCGTATGGGATGTAGAGGAAATTGTCGGAGCCTCTTACGTGCTGATATTGCGCATGAACGGAGAGCCTACACCAGAGGTTGCTTCCGATTCCCCAATCGGACTACTGCGCAACAGTCCAGTCGTTGTTGAAGTATCGTGGCTGGAAGATAATCCACATATTATCTGGATGGTTGGAATACTCAGTATTCTACTGCTCAGCCCTGCGCTGGCACGAAGCATCGTCAGGATGCCAACGTTGCTTGGACGGGGCAGCCTCCAAGAGGAGGAATAGTCGTCGTCAACCGATTACATGAAGAAGGCGGCAAGGAATAATGCTGCACCAATCCACAATGGTGTTGCTGACCTGCCCTCTTCTTCCCTTTCACTTTTGACATAACGTCTTGAGCCAGCAATCCGAGCACTGCTGGAAACGCAGGATTAACATCGCTTGCACATACATACGTCTCACTTTCCATCACTACGAGGGGGGATGGCAAAGATAACCGTTCCCGAGATAGGAAATAAGGAAAATGGCGCAATGAAAGACTAATTGCTGATAGCGGCCATCGCGGTCCATGAAGAGAGCTCTAACCCTTCTACTAGCATGTATGATGATGACCACTATAGCCATGAATGTGGCTGCTGAGGATAATGATGGCGACGGATACACCGTGGACGACGGCGACTGCGATGATGACGACCCCTCAATACATCCGGGGGCAGAAGAAACCGACGACGACGGCATAGATTCCGATTGCGACGGCGAGGACAATAGTTGCGACGAGCAGTGTCATCATGACACGTTCGATTACATAGATGCAGACCAAGATGGTGAGATTACTCAGCAGGAGTATGAGGACATTTTTTGCCTTGATTCTGGTAATTGCACGCAGGAAGAGTCCGACAACATCGCCTTCTATATTTCCTACGGAGATACGGACAACAGCGGTACTCTTAGTTGGGATGAATACTGGGCTATGGTCAACGACGACGGTCAGGAAGGGCCGACACCAGAGCAATTGTTGGCCATGTGGGATGCAGACGAAGACGGCTCGTTGGATCTTCAAGAGATTATTGATGGTATCAATTCCTTCGGCGAGGAGCCGCTGACGGGCGAAGAAGAGGCGCAAATGTCCTCGGCATTCGATGATGCCGACGAGAACTCAGACGGGCTGCTGGATATTTTTGAGTTTACTTACTTCCTAGAGACCATGGGCGGTGGAGAATTAGGGCCGCCACCAGAGGAATTGTTGGCCATGTGGGATGCGAACCAGGACAACATGTTGTCTCTTCAGGAAATCATCGATGGCATCAACGCCGGCAATAATGAAGGCGGCGAAGCGGCGTTGACTTCAGAAGAGGAGGCGCAAATATCCTCGGCATTCGATGATGCCGACGAGAACTCAGACGGGCTGCTGGATATTGATGAGTTTACTAACTTCCTAGAGGCCATATATGGTGGAGGAGGGGGCAATGACCAATGTCCCTTTGAAGATGAGCAATTCTGTGCATATATCGGCGAATTCTGTGACCCCACAGGCGACAATTATAATGCAACCGTTTGTGGCACTGAAGCAGCACATTACTGTGCAGATGGGGCAAACGACAGTGGTTGCGCCATCATCACTACCGCATGTGAAAATGGGGATATACCACTAGAGTTTTGTGACCCATTCACGAATTTCGACCATGCAGCAGCACACGATGCTGATGGCGATGGAGTTACAGACTCTGAGGATCTGTGCGAGGGTCACGACGACAATGTCGATGTTGACAACGATGGGATTCCAGATGGTTGCGATTCTCTGATTGACAATGACGGAGACGGTGTTGCGAACAGTGCCGATATCTGCGAAGGTCATGACGATGCATTGGATGCTGATGCTGATGGAACTCCCGACGGATGCGACAGCGATGACGACGGTGATGGTGTGGTGGACGCCGATGATGCGTTCCCACTAGATGCCAGCGAAACAACGGACACAGATGGTGACGGAACTGGTAACAACGCTGACACAGATGACGACGGTGATGGTGTGGCGGACGCCGATGATGCGTTCCCACTAGATGCCAGCGAAACAACGGACACAGATGATGACGGTTGGGGTGACAATGCTGACACAGATGACGACGGTGATGGTGTAGCAGATAGTAATGATGCATTCCCATTGGATAGTTCTGAATCAGTAGATACAGATGGTGATGGTGTAGGTGATAATGGTGATGCATGTCCAAATGATGCCAACGATGACTCTGATGGAGATGGGGTATGTGATAGTGATGATGCATTCCCGAATGATGCTTCGGAAACTGTAGATACTGATGGTGACGGTGTGGGTGACAATGCCGACCCGCTGGCCAAACTTGCTCTAGTATCTTCCACTAGTCAGATTATCGTAGTGATTGGCATCATTATCGCTATCGTTGCCGCATTCTTGCT
>Ga0066376_10002011_pt1 | contig 19299 bp, 20 predicted proteins | sample Knorr_S15_td_Bot_FD_77009 | JGI IMG/M metagenome (GOLD analysis project Ga0066376, IMG submission 77009) | Marine microbial communities from Southern Atlantic Ocean transect - Knorr_S15_td_Bottom_ad_5009_LV_A | ecosystem: Environmental > Aquatic > Marine > Oceanic | place: Southern Atlantic... | reverse complement strand
TCTACGATGTCACCGGTTCCTACGATCTGATGTGGGTGATCTCGGTCGTGCTGGCCGTCATGGCGGCGATGCTGCATCTGCCGATCGACGACCGACCGCTGGTGCGGCCGGTGCCGGTTTCCGCATGACATAACGGCTCTTTTTCCGGAGATTCACCATGGATTTGGAAATTATCGGCATCCCGCGATCCAATTTCGTTCGCACGGTCCGCATGGCCGCGCATGAAAAAGGCGTCGCCTATACGCTCAATCCAGCGATGGTCCATTCCAAGGAGGTGAAGGCGATCCATCCGCTCGGCCTGGTGCCGGCGATGCGCCATGACGGGCTGGAACTGGCGGAATCGCAAGCGATCGCACGCTATATCGATACCGCCTTCGACGGCCCGCCCCTGGTGCCACTGGACCCACGGGCGGCGGCGCCGGTCAATCAGTGGGTCTCCATGGTGGCGGCGTCGGTCGACCAGTTGCTGATGCGGCGCTATGTCGTCGAATACGCCTTCCACAAGGACGATGACGGCAACGTGGTGCGCGATGTCATCGACAAATCGGTCAAGCGCTTCCCCGGAATGTTCGCGATGCTCGACAATGCGGTGGCCGGCGGTTTTCTTGGCGGCGGCAGCTTTTCCTTGGCCGACTGCTTCTTGATGCCGATCCTGGCCAGCACGCGGCTGTTCCCCGAAGGGGATGCCCATCTGGCGCAAAGCACCGCCCTGAACGCCTATTTCGAGCAGCTATCGCAACGTCCGAGCTTCCTTCAAACCGCGCCGTAACCGGCGCGTGCTGAGCGCCTTCAAGGTCCGCAGTTTCCGCTTCCAGTGGCCGGCCGACCTGCTGACCTCCTGGGCGTTCGAGATGGAGACCCTGATTCTGGGCTGGTATATGCTGAACGAAACCGGCTCGGTCCAGCAGTTGGCGCTGATCGGGTCGCTGCAATTTCTCGGCACGCTGATATCGCCGATGTTCGGCGTCGCCGGCGACCGGCTCGGGCGGCGGCGCATCTTGTGTTCGATGCGAACGATCTACGCCCTGCTTGCCATCACCATGATGGCGTTCAGCCTGAGCGGTGAACTGACGCCCAATCACGTCTTCGCCATCGTCTTCTTGATGGGGCTGGTCCGGCCCTCGGACCTGGTCATGCGCAATGCATTGATCGGCGACACCATGCCGCCAGGTGGCCTTGTCAACGCCATGGGCCTGGCGCGGACGACCCAGGACACCGCCCGGATCGCCGGCGCACTGGCCGGCGCCGGCCTGCTCTCGGCGCTCGGTATCGGCGATACCTATATCATCATTGCGTGTTTTTATGGCGGCAGCCTCGCCTTGACCTTCGGCGTTGCCGGGCGGCGTGGCCTCGCCGACGACAGCCGCTCGCCGTGGCGCGATCTGCAGGAAGGCCTCGGCTATGTCTGGCGCACGCCCCGGATCATGGCCATCATGTGGCTCGCCTTTATCGTCAATCTGCTCGCCTATCCGGTCACCAACGGGCTGCTGCCCTATGTCGCCAGGGAGATTTATTTCGGCGACGCCAACGGCCTTGGCCGCCTGGTCGCCGCTTACGCCGGCGGCGCGCTGGTCGCCTCGTTGCTGATGGCCTGGACCGGCCGGCCACGGCATCCGGCACGGTTCATGTTTTTCGCCATCCTGGCATGGTTCGCGATGATCGTTGTCTTCGGCCGGATTGACGGCGAAACCGCCGGCATGGCCGCTTTGTTCGCCATCGGCTTCACCCAGGGCAGCGCCATGGTGTCGATGTCGGTGGTCCTGCTGCGCACCGCCGAACCGCGCTTTCGCGGCCGGGTGATGGGGATGCGGATGCTGGTGGTCTACGGCCTGCCGATTGGTCTGATTGCCGCCAGCGTGCTGATCGACGAATACGGGTTCGCCGCCATGACCAGCAGCTACGCCGCCATCGGCATCGCGCTCACCACCTTTATCGGCATCAAATGCCGGGACGCCATCCTGCGCTAGCCGGCCGGCGACAGGGCAAAAGAAAAGGGAAAGGGAAACCGAACCATGGACATCCGCTTGCACGAACAGGGCGATCATATCGCGATTGTCACGATCGACAACCAACCGCGCCGCAATGCGATGACCCGCGCGATGATCGCCGATCTTGCCGCGCTGTGGGATAAACTGGAAAATTCCGCGCATCGCTGCGTCATCGTCACCGGGGCCGGCGACCGGGCATTTTGTTCGGGCGCGGATCTAAGCGGCGATTTGAGCGCCGCCCCCGAAGAAGCCGCGATCATCAGCCGTGGCCTGCTGAAGACCAGCGTTTTTTCGAAACCCATCATCGCGGCGGTCAATGGCGATTGCGTGGCCGGCGGGCTGGAACTTCTGCTGGCCAGCGATATTCGCGCCGCCGCCCCGCATGCCCGCTTCGGCTTGCCGGAAGTCCGCTGGTCGATCTATCCGTTTGGCGGCGCCACCGTGAAGCTGGTCGAACAGATCGGCTATGTCCATGCGATGGATCTGTTGCTCACGGCCGAGCTGATTTCAGCCGATGACGCGGCCGCGTTGGGACTGGTCAACAAGGTCGTGCCGGCGGCCGACCTGATGGGCTGGGCGATCGCCAAGGCGCAAACCATCGCCGCCAACAGCCCGTCCGCGGTCCAGGCCGTCAAACGCCAGATCAGCGCCACGATTGCCGATCACGCCCGGTCGCGCGAAGCGCTCGATCAGGAACTGGGCGACGCGGTGCGCGCCGGCCCGCATTTCGACGAAGGTGTTGCCGCCTTCCTGGAAAAACGCACGCCGGACTACACCTGACCGCCGCTTGGATCGAACAATTCGCCCAGCCGGTTTTTCGCCAGCTTGCCGGTCGCGGTCAGCGGCAGATCGCCAGCCGTAACGAACCGGTAATGGCGCGGTATCTTGTAGCCCGCCAGCGACCGCCGGCAATGGGCCGAAAGATCGGCCGGGTCCAGGGTATGGCCCGGCCGGGCAACGATCACGGCGGCGACCGCTTGGTCCAGCTTCGGGTCGGCCAAGCCGGTCACATAGGCTTGTTCGACCGCGCCATGGCGCATCAGCACCGCTTCGACCTCGGCCGGCGCAACATTGATGCCGCCGGTCTTGACCATTTCCTTCAAGCGGCCGCGATAGACAAGGTTGCCCTCGGCGTCGAGAAACCCAAGATCGCCGGTCCGCAGATAGCCGTCCCCATCCAGCGACGCGGCGGTCCTGGCCGGATCGTTCAGATAGCCCGGCGTCACCCGGCCGGCGACGGCGATCTCGCCGATGTTTCCGGCCGGCAACATCGTTCCGCTATCGGGATCGACGATGCGGATCGACACCCCATTCAGCGGCCGCCCGCAACTGTGCAGCCGCTGTTCCAGCGGCGCGCGCGCATCGCTGACGGCGGAATTGCCATAGGCTTCGGTCAGCCCGTAGACATTGCAAATTTCGCACACTCCCAGATCGACGATGCGTTGAATCTGCGCCGGCGCACCGATCGTGGCCCCGGTCCGCAACGAAGACAGATCGAAGTTGGCGCGCAACGGGTGTTCGGCCATCGCCTGGGCCATGTTCGCCATGCCGTAGAACATTGTGCATCGCTCGTCTTCGATCAATTTCAGCGCCGCGCCGGCCTCGAAACGGTGTTGCAAAATGATTGTGCCGCCATGGGTCATCGTCGTGAACAGCGCGTTGACGCAACCGAACGACCAGAACATCGAAATGGCGAACCACAGCCGGTCCGACGGCAAAAGATGCATGCGCTCGCCGATTTCCCACATATTGTCGATCAGGCCGCGATGGCATAGCGGCACGCCCTTGGGTGCGGCGGTCGAACCGGAGGTATAGAGAATACACGCGGTGTCGTCCGGCCGGGCGGCGTCGGCGTCAGCCGCTGGATCGCGCAGATCGCGGCCTAGTTCCGGCAGATCGCCAAACGCGGTCCAGCCGCCTTCCGCCGGTCCATCGACCACGATTACGTGCGCCAGACAGCCGATATCGTCCGTCGCCGCCTGGCCGATATCGGCGATAAGGGTGCCGAGGGCGCGGCCCCGCAAATTTTCCTCGGCCACCAGGAATTCGACCTCGGCATGATCTAGCTGATAGGCCAGCTCGGCCCCGGTCGACCAGGTGCTGAGCGCCACGGCTTCGGCCCCCAGGCGCATCGCCGCGAAATAAGCGGTCAGCCATTCATGGCGATTATCCATCAGGATCGCCAGCCGCCCGCCGCGCCGCAGGCCCAGCGCATACAGACCCCTTGCATATTCGCCCACGGTTCGCTGAAACGACCCATAGCTGAAGCGCGCGCCGCCATCGACAATGAATTCGTGATCGGGCCGCAGCGCCGCCATTTCCGCCAGCAGGCCGGGCGCCGTTCGGCTTACCGGCTTCTTCATCGGGGGGTCTTTCCCCAGGCGCGCGACACGATTGCGGCCACGGCCAGACAGACCAGCAGGAAGCCGGCCGTATAGCGGAAAATCGCCTGGAAACCGGCAAGAAAGGCGTCCGGCGCACCGGCCGCCGCCGCATTTTCGCGCAACGCCGCAAACGCCACGCTCAGCAAGCTGGCCGCCAGGACCACGCCGAAGGTCCGCGTCACCATGACCAGGCTGCCAGCGACGCCCCGGTCGATACGCGGCGCCGCCGCCGTCACCGCCTCCAGACACGAAACCTGGAACAAGCCCAGCCCGGCGCCATGCACCAGCAAGGTTGCGGCCATGACCGCCGGGGACGCATTGCCTGGCCACAAACCGACCAGCCCGATGCCCAAAGCGACCAAAATTGCGCCGGTGGCGGCGATCCGGCCCGCACCCAGGCGCTGAACAAGATGACCGCCGGCCTGGGCGGCGGCGATCATGCCAATCGCGCCCGACGCCAGAATCACGCCGCCCAGCGACAGCGGCAGACCGGCGGCGCGAACCAGGAAATACGGCACCAGAAGCAACACCGAAAACCCGGCGAAATTGACCGCGATATTGGTTGCGTTGAATAGCGCGAAAGCGGGATTGCCAAACAGGCCAAGTTCGATGATCGGGGCCGCCGCGCGGCGTTCATGCCAGATGAAACCAGCAATCGCCCCGGCCGTGCCCAGCACCAGAAGCCCAAGCAATACCGGACCCAGGGCGGCGTTGCGCAACTGGCTGAACGTCGCCAGCAACAAAGCAAGGGCAAGGACAAGCAGGACCGCGCCGAGGCGGTCGAAACCGCCCACCGCGCGCATTCGCGCCGGAACCGGCAAGGTAAACGAGAGCGCCAGCGCCGCCATTGCCAGCGGCACGCGGAACCAGTACACCGCCGGCCAGCCCCATTGCGCGACCAGCACGCCGCCCAATGACGGACCGATCGCAGCACCGATGCCAAAGACCGCAACATAAGCGCCCAGCACGCGGGGCCGCGCCGCCTCGTCGAACAGGCCGGTGACAAGGGCCGGGCCGCAGCTGATGACCATCGCCGCGCCGACGCCCTGGACGACCCGGAAGACCAGCAGCCACTCATACTGGCTGGCGGTGGCGCACAGCCCAAAGGCGACGGCGCTGATCGCCAGGCCGGTCTGAAATATCCGCCGGTATCCGAACAGATCGCCCAGCCGGCCGAAGATCAGCATCAGGCTGGCATAGGTCAGCACATAGCTGATCACCACCCACTGGATCGACTGGATTGGCATTGCGAACGCGCGGGTGATGTCGGGAAAGGCAATGTTTACCGCCGAGTCGAGCGGCCCGGTCAGGGTGCCCAATCCGATGACCGCGAACCTTGCCAGATCGCCCGCGCGCATCCTGCCTCATACCAAAGGGCGTTGATAGTGACCCCTAGAGATCGCGTAGGCGGTCCGTCGGGTAGGAGGGGCGGCACCAGGGATGCGGGGCATCGTCAAGCCGTTCCGACGCCCTCCGACGGGCCGCATACGCGACCCGTAGGGCGGCTTTCCAAGGGGTTCGGGCAGCGTCGCGCACGCTTCTTACCGAAAACCTTGGGAAGCCGTCTCTAGGAGTCACTATCAACGCCCTTTGGTATACGCCGGCACGGGCCGATGGCGCCTGGCGCGCCGCAACAGCCCGCCAGCGATCATCATGTTCAGAATGTTAAAGCCGATTGCATTGATAAAGGCGGCGTCATAGGACCCGGTGAGGTCGAATATCTTCCCGGCCATCCAGCCGCCGACCGCCATGCCGACCAGGGTAAACATCAGCACCATCCCGGTCCGGCCGCCGGCTTCGCCGGGCGGAAAATAGGTCCGCACGATGATGGCGTAGGCCGGGATGATGCCGCCCTGGCTGAGCCCGAAACACGCAGCGACGATGTACAGTGCGGTGAGCGTATCGGCGAAGGTGAAGGCGACCAACGCCAGTCCCTGCAAGCCGGAACCGATCAACAATGTCGACAAGCCGCCGATCCGGTCCGACAGCAGGCCCGAAACCAGCCGGCTGACGACGCCGCAAGCCAGCATCAAGGACAGCATTTCCGCGCCCCGCGCGGCAGTAAAGCCAAGATCGGTGGCATAGGCGATCAGATGCACCTGGGGCATCGCCATGGCGATGCAACAACCGACCCCGGCGCAGCACAGCAGCCCCTGCAACCGCCCGCGCGTCATGCCGAGCGGCCGCCCGCCCGCCACCGGGTCGCCCGCCGCGCCATCACTGGCGGCGCCGTCATGCCGGCGGTACAGCAATGGCGCACAGGCCGCGACCGTAACGAAGCATACGACCGCCAGGGCGCTGTAGGCGGCGCGCCAGCCAATGGTATCGACATAGTGCTGTATGACCGGCGGCCAGATCGTCCCGGCGACGTAGCTGCCGCTGATCACGATACCGACCGCCAATCCCCGGCGGCGCTTGAACCAATGCGAAATATCGGCGACCAGCGGAGCCATGAACGGCGACATGCCCAAAAACCCGATCAGCACGCCATGGATCAGCGTGAACATCCATAACGAGGTAGCGTAGGCCGCGCCGATATATCCAAGACCAAGGCACAGCCCGCCGATGAGCGTCGGTTTCATGACCCCGATCCGGTCCGACAGCCGCCCCATCACCACACCGCCCAGGCCGAAGCCGATCATGGTCATGAAATACGGCATCGAGGCGGCGGCGCGCGACAGGCCGAATTCGGCCGCAATCGGTTGCAAGGATACGATCGCGGCATACATGCCCGACCCGCTTGCCGTCAGCAGGATCAAAGAGACGGCCAGGCGCATCCACGCATGTCCGGCGCCGCGGAACACCGGCAAGGCCCCGGCTAGGTCCGGCTGCCCCAGGCTTTCTGCGCGTAGGCTTCGCTGACGATATCGAAGACCACCCCGTTGGGATCGCGGAACTTCACCTCGGTATCGTCTGTCGCGCCGGGCAGCCGCATATGAAAGTTGCCGCCATTGGCTTCGATCTTCTTCTGATAGGCCGCCATGTCGTCGACGACGAACCCGATATGATGCAACCCGTGGAAATCCTTGCCGCGCTCATCGCCGGCCTGCGCGTCGCTCTTGAATTTGAGGATCGCCAGGCTCATCACGCCGTCGGAAAGTATTATGGCGATCGGCGATTCGAATACCCGCTTCATCTCGAAGGTCTTCTCGTAGAACCGCGCCGCATCTTCCAGGTTCGGAACGGTTACGGCAACATGCCGAAGTTTTGCCATGATTTTCTCCTTGCTGCTGATTCGAGTGTAGCAAAACCGGCGCGATGGGCAAACGGCGCGTCAACCAGGAACCGCTTGCGCCATGGCCCCCAGGGTCGCGAACAGAAAATCGACATCGGGGCGGTCGGCAACCGGCGTGGTGGCGCCCCAATCGCCGCCCTTGGACTGACCCTGGCGGTCGATCCAGGCGCGGGCCAGCCCGGCGTCGCGCGCCGGGGCGTGGTCATGGAACAGACTTTGCGCGGTGTGCAGAATATCGCCGGGCGAAATACCCAGGTCATCGGCAAGATGGCCCAGCATATACTGGAAATTGCGCGGGTCCGGCTTGTACGATCCGATATCCTGCGCCGTATAGACCGCATCGAAAGCCACGCCGAGCTTCCGGTTGGAAGCCGCGAAACCGGCCCGGTCGATATTCGACACAATGACCAGCTTGTAGTGCTGCTTGAGGATGCGCAGCGCATCGGCGGTATCGGGAAAGGCCGGCCAGTGCGGCACCGATGCACCGAACGCCCGGTCCATACCGGCATCGCTTTGCAACGAGAAGCGGTCGGCAAGCTGGGCGTGAACCCGTTCAAGCAGCTGGCAATACACCAGCGACGGCGTCTGCGCCTGTTGCGCGCTCTCGATTCCGGCAAACGCCGCCAGCGCGCTGGCGCGCGTAACATCGTCGCGGCCACTGGCCTGCAACAGCGGCTGCATGGCGTCCCAGACACCGCTTTCCCAATCGATCAACGTGCCATAGCAATCGAAGGTGAGAACCGAATAATCGGATAGTTCCATGGTCGCGGTCTCCGTTTTCGATAGGATGCGAAATTCACTTGTATTCCTGCAGCGAAGTAAATCAAGATTACCAAGATGCATCAAGGATAGCAGGCAATGAGCGATAAAGTGGCGCTGGTGGCGGGGGTTGGCCGGGGAACCGGCGGCGCGGTTGCAAGACGGCTGGCGAAAGGCGGGTATCGGGTTGCGTTGCTGGCGCGTTCCGAACCGCGATTGCGGGAGTTCGAAGCCGAACTCGCCGGAAGCCTTGCTTTGCCCTGTGATATCGCCGACCCGGCCGCGCTGGACGCGGCGTTGGCGCAATGCCGGTGCGAACTCGGCGAACCGGAGATCGTCGTTCACAATGCGGCGCGCGGCAGTTGGGGCGGTTTCATGGATATCGACCCGGCCGATGTCGAGGCCAATTTCCGCGTCAATACGATGAGCCTGTTGTATCTTGCGCGCGCCGTCGCCCCGGCGATGATCGAACGCGGTCAGGGTTCGATCATCGTCACCGGCAACACCGCGGCCTGGCGTGGCAAACCGAATTTTTCCGGCTTCGCGCCGACCAAGGCGGCGCAACGGGTTCTGGCCGAAGCCATTGCCCGCGAATTGGGCCCCAAGGGTATCCATGTCGCCTATGTGGTAATCGACGCGATCATCGATCTGCGCTGGACCCGCCGGCGTCACCCCGAACTGGCGGAAAATCGTTTCGCCAAGCCCGAGGCAATCGCCGAGGCGATCTATCAGACGGCCCATCAGGAGCGCAGCGCCTGGTCCTTCAACGTGGAACTGCGCCCCTTCGCCGAAATATGGTAACCAGGACCGGGGCCAATCGAGGAAAACGACGCCATGAGCGAGCAAAAATCCATCGCCCAACCGCCGGACAACAATACGTCGCCGCGCTTCATGGGCATCGCGACCTTCATGCGCACGCCGCTGGTGAGCGATTATTCGACCATCGATATCGCACTGGCCGGGGTGCCGTGGGATGGCGGCGTGACCAACCGGGCCGGCGCCCGGCACGGCCCGCGCGAGGTGCGCAACATGTCGACGATGGTGCGCCGGGTCCATCATGCCAGCGGCATAGCACCGTTCGAGCTGTGCCGGATCGGCGATGTCGGCGATACCCCGGTCAACCCGATCAACAATACCAAGGCGCTGGCCGGGATCGAAGCGTTTTACCGCGACCTCGAAGCCGCCGGGGTCACGCCCTTGTCGTGCGGCGGCGACCATCTGATCACTTTGCCGATCATGCGGGCGCTGGCGCGCAAGCGGCCGGTCGGCATGGTCCATTTCGACGCCCATTGCGACACCGGCGACACCGCCTTCGACGGCGAAACTTTGCATCACGGAACGCCGTTCCGCCGCGCCGTCGAAGAAGGCCTGCTCGATCCCAAGCGCACAATCCAGATCGGCATTCGGGGGGCCCGCGCCACCGCCGATTACGACGATTTTTCACGCCAATCCGGCATGCGCGTCATCACCATAGAGGAATTCTACGACCTTGGCGTCGGCGCCGTGATCGAAGAAGCGCGCCGCGTCGTCGGCGACGGCCCGGTCTATATCAGTTTCGACGTCGATGGGCTGGATCCGGTCTATGCGCCCGGCACCGGCACGCCGGAAATCGGCGGCTTCACCACCCATGAAGCACAGCGCATGCTGCGCGGCCTGGCCGGGCTCGACATCGTCGGCGGCGATGTGGTCGAAGTGGCGCCGCCCTTCGATCAAAGCGGCAATACGGCCCTGGTCGGCGCCACCTTGATGTTCGAAATCCTGTGCGTGATGGCCGACGCGATCGACCGCCGTAGCACCGGTCCGTAACCCGCGGACAGCCGCGCGCCGCGACCCTGAACGAAGGAAGTTCAATGGCCAGCCAAAACGACGCCACCAAGGGGCCGGTTCTGTCCGGAATCCGGATCGTGGATTTCAGCCGCCTGCTGCCCGGCCCCTGGTGTACCCAGATGCTGGCCGACCTTGGCGCCGACGTGATCAAGATCGAACAGCCCGGCAGCGGCGATTACAGCCGCCATAATCCGCCTGAATTCAAAGATTCCGGCGGGGTCTATTTCAACAGCGTCAACGCCGGCAAGCGCTCGATGGCCCTGGACCTCGCCAAGGCAGGCGGGCGCGAAGTCGCGCACCGGCTGATGGCCAGCGCCGACGTGATCGTCGAATCCTACCGTACCGGCGTTGCCCGCAAACTGGACGTGCATTACGAACGCGCCCGGACCCTCAAACCTGCCATCGTGTATTGCGCCATCACCGGCTATGGCCAGGACGGCGCGATGGCGAGCGTGCCGGGGCACGATCTGGTGATCCAGTCGATGGCCGGGCTGATGGGGGTTGCGCTGGACCGGGAGGCGCTGCCCGCGGTTCCCGGTTTCCAGGCCGCCGATTACGCCGCCGCGGCGATGGCGCCGACCGCGATCCTGGCGGCGCTGATGCGCAAGCAACAATCCGGCGATGGCTGCTATATCGATTTATCGATGTTCGACTGCCTGTTCTATATGTGCAACATCGTCCTTACCGCCGGCATGGCGCGGCTGACCGGGGCGTCGGGCGAACCCGGAATGCAGCCGTGGGGCGGCAATCCACGCTACGACACCTATCTTGCGGGCGATGGCAAACCGGTCGCGGTGTCCTTGCTGGAGGCGCGCAACTGGGCCCAGTTCTGCCGCTTTATCGAACGCCCCGATCTGATCGACGCGGCCGAAACCCCGGCAGACCGCCACACCACCCACGGCGATCGGGGCGTGCTCTACCGCGCGGCGATTGCCGGTTATTGCCAGGCCCACACCCGCGATTCGCTGCTCGCCAAGATGGCGTCGGAACAGATCCCGATCTGCGCCGTCTATACGCCGGACGAGGCGCTGGCCGCCGAATTGGTCGCCGAACGCGGCCTGATCGCCTATAATGGGGAAACGGAACGCACGCCCTATCTTGTCAATCCGCTGCACCGGGCCGGATTGACGCGCAGCACTCCCCGCCCGGCGCCGGGGCTCGGCGCGGACAATGAGGGCATTTTGCGCGATCTTGGCTATGACGACGAAGAACGCGCGGCCCTCGAAAAAGACGGAGCATTCTCATGACCTTTGCCACCGCCAATTTCGCCAACGCCGCCGCCGCCGCCCGTTTCATCGCCAGCGCGCCGGGGCGCAACGATCCGACCGAAGCGGTGGACGCAGCCCGCATGGTGCTGGTCGATACGCTGGGCGTAGCACTGGGCGCAGCGGACGAAGACGCCGGCCGGATCGTCCGCAAGGTCGCGCTCGCGTGGAATTCATCGGGCGGCGCGCAAATCCTGCTTGGCGGGCGCAGCGCACCGGCCATCGCCGCCTTGATCAACGCCACGCACGGCCATTGCCTCGACTATGACGACACCCATGTCGGGGCGGTCGCCCATCTGGGCAATCCGACCTGGGCGGCGGCGCTGGCAATGGGCCAGCATAGTGGCGCTTGCGACCGCGATATACTGAACGCCTTCATCACCGGGTTCGAAATCGGCGCGCGGCTCGGCATCGGGTTCGGCGGCGCCGCCAATCTGCGCGGCTTCCATTCGACCGGCATGTTCGGCTGTCTGGCCGCCGCCGCGGCCGCCGCCACGCTGCTGGGATTGGACGAGCCGGGCATCCGTAACGCGCTGGGCGCGGCGGCAACCCAGGCCGCCGGCCTCACGGCGTCGTTCGGCACCATGTCGAAGCCCTTTCACGCCGGCAAGGCGGCGATGAACGGCGTGCTGGCGGCCGAACTGGCGGCGGCGGGATTCGATGCCGCCGACGGCCTGCTGGAACCGCAAGGCGGTTTTGGCGACGCCTATGTCCAGGACCGCGCGGCGGTCATCCAGAACCTGGATTTTTCCGGCCCGCTGGAGATTACCCGCAATACCCTGAAACCCTACGCATCGTGCCTGTTGACCCATCCGGTAATCGACGCCATGCGCAGCGTCGCCGATGCCGCCGCCGCCCGGCCCATCGACGCCATCGAGGTCGAAGTCAACCCGTCCTGCATCAAGCTGGCCGGCAATCCCGACCCGCAAACCGGCCTCGAAGGCAAGTTCAGCACCGCCTATTGCGCGGCTCTGGGATTGCACGGCTACGGCGTAACCAGCGCGGATTTCTCTGCCCAACGGGTCGCCGATCCCACGCTGCGCGACACGCTTTCGCGCGTCACCCTCATTGCCGCCCCGGACCGGATCATGACCTCGGCCCGCATCCGCCTCAGTTTTGCCGACGGCGGCGCGCTGGACGCGGAAACCGCGCTGGCCCGCGGCAACCCCGGCAACCCGATGAGCTGGGACGATTTGCGCACCAAGTTCATGGCGCTGGTCACGCCGGTGCTGGGTGACCACGGGGCGGCGTTATACGATCTGCTGCGCAATTTTGGCGACGGCGATGCGATGGATGAGATCCGGGAGATCGTGACGCTGTAGGGTGCGCGCCGGCGGCCCATAGCGCAAATTGGCCTTGCCTTATATTTGATCGGGTGCGGTTGACATTTCTATATTTAAGATTATATTCCTTTACTTGGATTATTGCCGATCACCTTCGGATAAGTGTTAATGGATGCTAATGAATGCTAAGGAAAAAAACGAATTCCGGTTTGACGGGAGTAATTTAACAAAAATTACATTAACGGTAGTATTTTCCTAACATATTGTTTTTGCGAAAAGAATTACATGCGCACTGTCATCCGCAGTGGCTGACCAGCGGCAGATTGCGCCGCGCGGGCGATGCGGCAATAGTGTGGCGAACCTGGAAACGATGGAGCGTTGCGGCATGGACCTCGACCTGAAGGGCAAGACAGTCTTGATTACCGGTGCCGGGTCCGGCATGGGCCAGCATATGGCGCTGGGCTTTGCCGCCGAAGGGGCGCGGGTGGCGGTTAACGATATCAATGCCAACGGCGTGGCCAAAACGCTGGCAATGCTGCGCGAGGCGGGTGGCGAAGCGGTCGATGCGACCGCCGATATCACCGATCTGGACGCGGTGAACACGATGGTTCAAAAAGTCGCCTCGACGCTGGGCGAAGTCGATATTCTGGTCAACAATGCCGCCGTGCTGGCCAACCACGCGTTGTTCCTGGAAACCGACCCGGCTGGGTGCGAGCGCGAAATCCGCGTCATCCTGCATGGTACGATGCATTGCAGCCGCGCCGTGCTGCCCGGTATGATCGAGCGCGGCGGCGGCAGAATCGTCAATATCGCGACCGACGCAGCACGGGTCGGCCAGGAGCGCGAGGTCAGCTATTCGGCCGCCAAGGGCGGCGTGATCGCCTTCACCAAATCACTCGCCAAGGAAGTCGGCCGCCACAATGTGAACGTCAACGTGATCTCGCCAGGCGCGACCAACTCGCCGATGCGCATCGGCTTGCAGGAAGATTTACGCAAGAAACTGGGCGACGAGGCGTGGCGCGCACGCGAAGCCAAGGTGATGCGGCTCTACCCGCTGCGCCGCATCGGCGAGATGGAAGACATCACCAACGCGGTACTGTTCATCGCCTCCGACGCGGCCCGGCACATCACTGGCCAGGTGCTCAGCGTCAATGGCGGCTTTGCGATGGTTGGCTAGAAAAACATTTGGGAGACATCTTATGAGCGATATTCTGCTGCGCGAAATTCGCGGCCCGGCGGCCATCCTGACCCTGAACCGGCCGGACAAATACAACGCGCTGAGCGATGCGTTGCTGCAAGCAATCGGCGATGCGGTCCGTGAGCTGGATCACGAGGACGCGGTGCGCGGCATCGTGCTCGCGGGAACCGACAAGTACTTCTCGACCGGGGCCGATCTGGACGGCGCGCTGGCCGCCAATACGCTGCCGGACACCCATGCGATGCTGCGCTATTTCGACGATTGCAACCGCGCCATCGAACGGTCCCGCAAGCCGGTGATTGCCGCGATCAACGGCTATTGTCTGACCGGCGGGCTGGAAGTGGCACTGGCCTGCGACATCCGGGTTGCCGGCACGGGTGCCAAGTTCGGCGTCACCAGTTCGAAAATCGGTTCGGTCGCCGGCGCCGGCGGCACCCAGCGCCTGCCCCGCGTGGTCGGCAAGGAATGGGCCAAGGATATGCTGTTCAGCGCCGATTTCATCGATGCCGAAATTGCCTTGCGCATCGGTCTGGTCAGCCGCGTTGTCGCGCCCGAGGCGGTTCTCGATTGCGCCTTGGCGCGCATCGACGCCTATGCCGCGCGGGCCCCGCTCAGCGTCTGGTACGCCAAGATTGCGGTCAATACCGGGATGCAGATGGACCTGGAACCGGCCCTTGAACTGGAACGCCACCTCACCGCCAGCCTGTTCACGACGCGCGACCGCAGCGAGGGCATGTCGGCGTTTCTGGAAAAGCGCGAGGCTGAATTCAAGGGCCGCTAGGGCGGACCGGGACGCTCTGGTGAATAGCAACGCCCCAAGCATTCTGCCTTTGCAGGCGCGTGGCCTCCGTTACGAGGCCGGCGGCACCGTCCTGATCAAGGATATGTCGTTCCGCCTGGAATGCGGGTCGCGGACCGTCATCCTTGGCCATAACGGCGCCGGCAAGAGCCTGCTCTTGCGGCTTTGCCACGGCCTGATCCAGCCCAGCGCCGGCACGCTCACATGGGAAGGGGCGGCGGCGGCCGCCATCGACGACCCGGCGGCCCATCAGGCGATGGTGTTTCAGCGTCCCGTCATGCTGCGGCGCACGGCGGCGGAAAATGTCGATTACGCCTTGCGGCTGCGCAAAGTGCCAGCGGCCGAACGGCGGCGGCTGGTCGCCGATGCGCTGCGGCGCACCAAGCTGCACCGGCACGCCGACCGCCAGGCGCGCACCCTGTCATTTGGCGAACAACAGCGCCTGGCGCTGGCCCGGGCCTGGGCGATGCAGCCCCATATCCTGTTTCTGGACGAACCGACCGCCAGCCTCGACCCGGCGGTGACCCGTTCGATCGAGGAACTGATCAACGCAATCCATGAACGCGGCGCAAAGATCGTCATGTCGACCCATGATCTGGGTCAGGCGCGGCGGCTGGCCGACGACATCCTGTTCCTGCACCGGGGACGGCTGCTGGCGCAAGCACCGGCCGCAGCCTTCCTGGACCGCCCGGACAGCGATGCCGCGCGCGCCTTCATCGCCGGTGAACTCTACTGGTAAGGCTACGGCGCTTTATCGGCGAAGCCGGTGTCGGCTTCATAGGCCGCCGCCGCGCGGTACAAGGCGGCCTCGGCGAATGGCCGGCCGACCAGCTGGAACGACGCCGGCAGCCTGTTGCCGGTGAACCCGGCCGGCATGGCCAGCGCCGGCAGGCCAAGATAGTTGAACGGCTGGGTGCAATGGGTCATGCCGGCGATCAGGGCTGGAAACCCTTGCGAATCCTTGACGTCGGTTTCCTCGATGGTCGGCACCGGGATATTGATCGTCGGCGCGTGGAATATATCGGCCTTGGCGAACACCGCGTCGATGAAGCGCTGGGTGATTTGCGGGCGGATCTGCAAGGCGGCAAGATACTGGGTCGCGGCAATGGCGAGGCCGGGTTCGAGCCGGGCGCGGACCTGGGCACCGTAATCCTGCGGCCGGTCGCGCAGCCACGCACCGTGCAGCACCGCCCCTTCCGGCCCGCGCACCGCAATCGCCAGGTCGCGCAGGCGGTCGTGGTCGGGCACCTCGACTTCGATAATTTCTGCCCCCAGCCCTTCGAAGACGCGCAGGCTGGCGGTCATCAGGTCGCGTATTTCGGCCGCCGCACCGTCGTAATAATGATTGGCCGGCACGGCGATGCGCAGGCCCTTGGCATCGGGCGCGCACGCCGCCGCCTCGTAATCGTCGACCGGCATCGTGCTGGCGGTAAGGTCCATCAGATCGGCGCCGGCGACGATGCCCAGCAACCGCGCATTGTCGCGCACATTGCGGGTCAGCGGCCCGGCATTGTCGAGCGAGAACGACAGCCCCATCAGCCCGTAGCGGCTGACCCGGCCTTGCGTTGGCTTCATCCCGACCAGCCCGCAACACGCCGATGGCAGCCGCACCGAACCGCCGGTGTCGGAGCCGAGCGCGCCGAACACCAGCCGGCCGCCGACCGCCGACCCGGCCCCGCTGGACGATCCGCCGGTGACATGATCCGGGTTCCACGGATTGCGGCAATGCCCCCAATGGTCGTTATGACCAAACGGACCGACGGCGAATTCCGACATGTTCAGCCCGCCCAGATGCAGCGCCCCGGCATCGCGAAGGCGGCTGATCGTGGTTGCGGTATGGTCGGGCACGAAGTCGCGGCGAATTTTCGAGCCACAGGTCGAAACCTTGCCGGCGCGGTAATACATATCCTTATGGGCCAACGGTACGCCGTGCAGCGGCCCCGCCGGATCGCCGCGCGCCAGCGCCGCATCGGCCGCATCGGCGGCGGCCAGCGCTTCATCGCGGTCGATGGAAATGAACGCGTTCAGCACCGGCTGCATCGCATCGATACGCGCAAGGCAGGCTTGGGTCACTTCGCGCGAGGAAGCATCGCCGCCGGCAATCGCTTGGGCGGCGGCAACCATCCCAAGGTCCGGCAATTCAGTCATGGCGCGCCATCGCCCGCAACGCCCGCTCGAAATGCGCTGGTTCGGTATCGAACAGCGATTGTCCCGCCACGTCATCCAGCGCCGCGCGCACCGACGCCGATACCACGGTCAACCGCCTGGCGGCGGCGTCTTCCAGATCGACCCTTTGCCAGTCCCCGACCAATGCCTGCATTCGCGGCGCGTCCATGTCGAACCCCTTCTTTTCTCCAACAACATTCAGCGTAGCTCATCTTTGATGGACGCGCCCCTAAAATCAACCGGGCCGGTCAGTTCTTTCACCGATTTGCTTTGGTTCAAGCGGGTCAGGTAGTCCTTGATGGACCGAACCCGTGGCGCGTCACACCCGTTCGCCCCATCAAGAAGTTTGTGAATTGGCCGCGTGTATGGATTACACTTCGCGTAACCGCCGCAAGGCCACAAGAGGGACACCGATGCGGGACAGCTTCAAGACCGGCCTTTCAACGACCAACCGCGTTACCATCGACGAATCGCGTACCATATCGGTCGCCGGCGGTGAATTTCGCGTCTACGCGACGCCGGACCTGATCCGCGACATCGAACAGACCTGCAAAGCCTTCATCCTCGACCATGCCGGCCCGGGCGAGGATTCGGTCGGCACGCAGGTAAACATCGACCATATCGGCGCGACCTTGATGGGCATGTCGGTCGAGATCACCGTCACGGTACGAGAGATCGACCGGCGGCGGATTCAGTTCGAGATTTCGGCCGCCGACGAGATTGAGCTGATCGCGCGCGGCACCCATGACCGGTTCGTCACCGATGCGGCCAAATCGGCGGAACGGTTGCGGGCCAAGGCGGCAAAATTGGCGGGCTAACCAGGAGCGCGGCCAATGGGTAAAACGCACGACGTTTCGAGCTATTGCTATCAATGCGTCGCCGGACCCGATCTGTTGCGGGTCGAAGACGGCGTGGCGATGAAGGAGTGCGGGCCATAAGCAGTGAACAGATATTCATGCATGACCGCCCGGCCGAAACCATGCCGCGCGCCGATATCGCGGCACTGCAATTATCGCGGTTGAAAAATTCGCTGACGCTCGCCGGCGAAAAAGTGCCGCATTATACCAAGGCGTTCGCTGCCGCCGGGGTCACCCCGGCGGACCTGGCGTCGCTGAATGACCTGCAACGCTTCCCCTTCACGGTGAAGAACGATTTGCGCGATAATTACCCGTTCGGCATGTTCGCCACGCCCCGCACGGCGCTGGCGCGGCTGCACGCCTCGTCCGGCACGACGGGCAAGCCGACCGTCGTCGGCTACACCCAGGACGATATCGCCCTGTGGACCGATCTGATGGCGCGGTCGCTGGCGTGCTGCGGCGTGCTGCCCGGCGATATCGTACACAACGCCTATGGCTACGGGCTGTTCACCGGCGGGCTGGGCGCGCATTACGGTGCCGAGCGGCTGGGCTGCACGGTGGTGCCGGTATCGGGCGGCGGGACCGAACGGCAGGTCACCTTGTTGACCGATTTCGGCGCCAGGGTGCTCTGCGCGACCCCGTCCTACGCGCTCAACATCGCCGAGGTCGCGGCCCGGCAGGGAATCGACTTGCGCGCGGTGCCGGTTGCCATCGGCGTCTTCGGCGCGGAACCCTGGACGGCGGAAATGCGGGCCGAACTCGAAGATAAATTCGCCATGAAAGCGGTCAATGTCTACGGGCTGTCGGAAATCCTTGGCCCCGGCGTGGCGTCGGAATGTCATGTCGCACAAAACGGTCTGCATGGCTGGGAAGACCATTTCCTGTTTGAGTTGATCGACCCGGACACGCTGGACCCGGTACCCGAGGGCGAACCGGGGGAGTTGGTCATCACCACCTTGACCAAGCAGGCCATGCCGATGATCCGCTACCGCACCCGCGACATGACCCGGCTGTCCACCCAAGCCTGCCAATGTGGCCGCACCCATGTTCGGATACTGGGCATCACCGGGCGCAGCGACGACATGCTGATTATCCACGGCGTCAACATTTACCCGTCCCAGGTTGAATCCGTGCTGCTCGGCCTGGCCGGTCTGGCGCCATATTACCAGCTTGTCGTCAGCCAGAACGGCCCGATGAACGCCTTGCGGGTCGAAGTCGAAGCGCAAACCGCCCTGAGCGAGGACGCCCGCAATACCAAGGCCGCCGACGTCAAAAAACGTCTCAAGGCGATCATCGGCCTGACCTGCGAGGTTGCGGTGCTGGACCCCGGTGCGGTGCCGCGTTCCGAAGGCAAGGCGGTACGGGTCCGCGATTTGCGCGATTAAATCCAGAGGAGCCATGCGGTGGTCCTGGACTGCTGGGCAGCTTATTATGGAAGCGCCCGTGGTCTTGGTCTGTTAAACTTTCGCCGCGCGGCAATTCAGGCATTGGATAAGGGTGAACTCGTTGTGTTTTTTTTGACGGAAGATACCCCTTTT
>Ga0066376_10002010_pt1 | contig 19303 bp, 16 predicted proteins | sample Knorr_S15_td_Bot_FD_77009 | JGI IMG/M metagenome (GOLD analysis project Ga0066376, IMG submission 77009) | Marine microbial communities from Southern Atlantic Ocean transect - Knorr_S15_td_Bottom_ad_5009_LV_A | ecosystem: Environmental > Aquatic > Marine > Oceanic | place: Southern Atlantic... | reverse complement strand
GCTACTTCGATGTCGTCTCTTCCTATCCTGGGTCTGCAGCAGGACCCAAGGGTGGGGTTGTTCGCCCATTAAAAGGGATCGTGAGATGGGTTTAGACCGTCGTGAGACAGGTTTGTTGCTTGGCGGTAGAAGCGTGTAAGATGTCTGATGGAAGGGGTCCTTCAGTACGAGAGGAACGAGGACTCGGGGCCACTGGTCTACCAGTTGTCTGACAAGGCAATGCTGGGTAGCTACGCCCTAATGGATAAGAGCTGAAAGCATCTAAGCTCGAAGCCACCCCAAAGACTAGACATCTCAGGGCACTCGTAAAAGACGAGTTTGATAGACTGCGGATGTACGCACGAAGGTTCGCCGACGTGTTCAGTCCAGCAGCACTAATCGCCCGAGCATCTTTTTTTTCACTTCGTTCCGGAAACGAGCATCCTTCGTCTAACAGGACTTACCTCTTGATTACTCAAAACATGCGACATGCGTCGCGTATCCGATTCGAGAGAAGATGGGTGCACGGTCATAGCGGAGGTGTTTACCCGGTCCCATTCCGAACCCGGAAGTCAAGACCTCCTGCGTCTGTCCTTTTACTGTGGTGCGAGAGCCCACGGGAACGGCAGTCACTGTGCCCCTCTTCTTTCACCGGTTCATCCCCGTAATTTTTTCCAGTTCCAGTGCAACAGGTTACTGGGAATGATTGGATTAACTTGAGAACAAGTTTCTCTGGTCAGAGAACTTTCACCTAATATTCCTTGGGATTTGTTCCCATATCATCAAGAAGGATATGCTTCCGCAGGAGCCTGAGGGTCGCTATGGGCATAGTCACAGGGGATGTATTTGGCTCTGACCAAATTGGCGTATTCTTAGCTATAGTTGGGAATACTGTTTTTCACCCTCTTGAATTGGAGCAGGATGTTGTTGAAACAATAGAATCAACTCTTGAACTTGAAACAAGAGGAATTTTAATCGGGGGTTCAAGGTTAATTGGCAGCCTTCTTGCTGGTAATTCAAAAGGTATAGCGGTGGCGGATTTAGCCACTGAAAGAGATATTGACGAGTTGACATCTTATGGCGACGTTGTGGTCATGGAAAGCGGAATCAATACTGCAGGCAATCTTCTAGTCTGTACTGATCATGGTGTCCTTGCCAGTCCTGATTTACCTGATGAGGGATTGGCTATTCTTGGTGAAGTCATGCATGTCGATATCGGCAGTACTACTGTTGCAGGGCAATCAATTGTTGGGAGCCTTGCTGCTGCAAATAACAAAGGAATCCTTCTTCACCCTGACGTTCGTAGCGAAGAAATTGAAATAATTCAACAAGTAATGGATGTTCCACCCATGGTTGGAACTGTTGCTAGAGGTTCTCCATTCATCGGTTCTGGAATGGCATGTTCAGATTCAGGTGTATTTACCGCCAAGGAAACAACTGGTCCGGAATTGAATAGAATCGAAGATGCACTTGGTTTAATTTAATTCAAGTATGTTCTGTTTTTTTTCTGATTGAAATATAGTTTACCTACCTAGAAGTTGTGCGAACAAATCAGGAAAATCAAGTGCATTGGTTGTTGCATGGACGATTGTAGACTATTCAAAGCAGCGCCTGGCGAGTCATTCTAAATGTAAGAAGAGGAATAAGTTTGACGCCAACGTTGAAAGACGGCTCGCGAAAGCAATTACACCATGGGAGAACTCCTCTACTCTGGAAAGGTCAAGCAGGTTTGGTCTACTGACGACCCAAATGTCATCGAATTCAGGTATACTGACCAAATTTCGGTATTTGATCAGATTATCCCAAGTTTGATTCCACGAAAAGGTGAGAGCCTAAATCGTGCTTCTTGTCATTGGCTGAAAATGGTAGAAGATGAAGGAATATGTGAGACCCATCTAGTCGAGATGAATGCGCCTGATAGGGTCTTAGCACGACGCTTCGATGTAATTCGAGAAGCCGGAGCAATACCTTCAGACATGGAAAATGTGTTTGTTCCATTGGAAGTAATTTGCCGACATTATCTTGCGGGTGGAGGCTGGAGAAGGTATGCCCGCGGTGAAGTTGGAGCTGAAGAATTTGGCTTTGAGGCTGGCACAATTTTAGAAGAGGGAGTAAAACTTCCAAGGCCCTATCTGGAGGTTTCAACCAAATTCGAAGCCTTCGACCGCTTGCTAACAACAGAAGAGGCACTTCAAATTTCTAACTTGAGTCTTGAAGAATTTGAAGCGATAAAAGAAATCGTTCTAAAAGTAGATGAATTAATCGAAAGAGAAGCGGGAAAAAGAGGTTTGATTCATGTTGATGGAAAGAAGGAATTTGCCTTAGGCCCTAACAGAATCCCTGTGCTCGTAGATAGTTTTGGAACCCTTGATGAAGACCGCTGGTGGGATAAAGAAGCACATAACAATGGAGAAATAGTTCAATTATCGAAAGAATTTGTCAGGAGTCATTATTTGGGAAGTGGTCATCATACTCAATTATCCAAGGCTCGAGATGAAGGAGGTGAAGAGCCTCCAATTCCCGCATTACCTCAATCGATGATCGATAGAACTGCTGATTTGTACGCCTCGATGTTTGAAAGATTGACCGGCGAGGAGTTCTAAACCCTCTCAAGCATGTCTGCGGAATACAATCCCCCAACCTTTTGAGTGAGCACTACGCAAGATAATCACCAGATGCTTGACAACCTCCATGACACCGCCGTCATATAATTCATGAGATGAAACCCCCCAAGGGGATTTTTGCAATTCTTGGCGAAGAGTAGTTACTTCATCTGCAGATAGCCAACCCCGTAATTCCAAGCCTCCAAAGCCATTTCTAAAACGGGAATGTCCGAGATGCTCTTCACTAAGGCCTGCTTGTAATTTAGTCAATAGAGAGAGGATATTTGAGCCGTCTTTCTGAATTAAATAGTCTTCAAGATAGGTCAGCGGAGAGCCATCAGCACTTGGGTATCTACCCAACCTTTCTCGTGCCCGCCCTTGGTCAAGGGATTCCATACTCCCGTCAACCTTCCTAATGCTTGACAAAACCCAGAGTAAAGTTGCATCATCCCACGATAAGTCGCTTCTAGATGAAATATCTTTCAAGCCTTCAGAATGCAAACGCTTTGATACCTCTTCATTATTTTTGATTAAATTCTTGAATGAGTTGTCATCATTGGTTTGAAGGGATGAAATTAATTCTGAAAAGATATTACTTTCGATTGCATCGAAAGTATAGAATGCTTGAGTATTACCACTTGTCATTTCAAAACCCCGTGAATTTAATTAAATTTTCACTCTACGCCTCTGCGTGAAAACATGTCTTCTATTCTCTGCTCAAGGTCGCTATCACTGTCACTTGCAACTTCTTCTCGTGCAGAGGCACGTAATTGTTTAATGCGCTCTCGAATATCCGTTGCTAATTGTGGAACTTCTTCCAAAACCTCCTCTTGAATCTCTTCTTCCCCCTTTTGTTCTTTAACTTCGGTGCTTGGTACTACAGATACTTCGTCTTCTGATTCAAGATATAATCCTTGGTCGATATTTTCGCTATTAATTGGGGTAGGGATATCAATATCCGGTATTTTCTTTTCTTGGAGTGGTTTTCCTTCATCTTCACCGGAACTGCTTTTTGAGGTTGAAGGCAGAAGGAGCCCTGCCCACCAAAGACCTACCAATACCAAGATGGCGATGCCACTGCTCCAAATTATTCCAGAATCAAGAATTTCAGTAGTTTTCATTTTTGATAAAACGATGAATGCAGAATCATCTGAGGCATCATCATCTGCATTATAAGGGGCATCACAGAATAATGTCGCAACTACTTTTTCTCCATCATCCACAGGAGGTCTATCTAAGTCGAGTATCGGAACGTGGTCTGATGAAACTAAATCTATGGACCAAATTCCACTCCAGTCAGAGGTGTTCAATTGCAACCAACAATCAATGTTCTCTAACAGTTGCTCATTGCTTCTGGATAAACCAATTCTAAGACCCCCGGAATCCAATTCATCTAGGTATGAAATCCCAATATTCCAGCCACTTGCGCTGATTGAAATTTCTTCCTCATCACTTGATAGAGTTCTACCATGTGAATCGACCAGTTTAATCTGCAAATTATGCTTACCTGGAATTGCTTCCCAATTTGATGAAGTGATATTGATGATCAATGAGTCATCGATAGGTGCGTTGAAAGTTGATGAGTAGATTATTTCACCTGATTTTGTGGATAAAATAATTGTAGCGCTCATACTTGAACTACCATTTTGAATAGTACAACTGGCTAAAGTAGCACTACTATTATGGGTTGATTCTCCGAGTGTAGCAGCAACTGAAGAAACAATCACACATGACACACCTCGATTATTTAGGGAAATTGATTCAATATGCAGGGGCAACTCTTCAGATGAACCTGAATTGACAACAGTTGCAGTTAGGTCTGTTGAAGCTGAAGGAATTGTCAACCACCATACACTTCCATCTTTAGTGACTGTAATGCCTGCTTGAGAAATAGAGAGTGAACTAACATTGCCATAAAACCGCAGCGCAGTTTGGTCGCTGGAGACCCCATTGATGTAAGGACTACTCTGCCAAGAAGTATTTGCGGCTTGTACTCGGATATCTTTTTCCAAACTAATTCCTGAATCAGAGAGAATGGAAACTTTGGCTAGGAAACTACTCCCATCCCAATTTGTGGAAGGTTTCAAATCAACTGTAAGTCCTTTGGATTCTCCTGCAGCTAACATCAAATGATTACTTCCAGCCACATTCCAACCAGCCGGAAGTCCACTAACTGAAATAGCAACATCTGCTAATGCGTTTCCATCATTTTCTAACCAGGCCAAAGGCAAACCACCTTCTGGGCTGACAAACCAAGTCTCAGCGGAATCAAGATTCAAAGAATGAATCGCCCCGATGCGAACGGGAATCAAAACTTCCCCTAAGCCACTACCGTCTGCCTCTCGTGCCCTTATTCTCAATTGACTAACTTGACCAGCAAGGCCATCCTCTGGAGGGGTGAGGTTGATTTGGAGGATTGTTGATTGTCCTGGCGATACACTGTTCAAATTCGAGGGGTAGGAAACATTCCAATTAGGCATAACCACTGTGAACCACGGCTCTGTAGGCTCATTTCCCTTTTGCTCTACTACAACTTCGAGCATTGCTCCTGCGGGAGGGATTTCTAAAATCGTATTGGAGAGGTCGAAACTCCATTCAGAATGGTGGAGAACTATTACTTGAAGATGAATAGTTTGGATGGACACGTCTTCTGCAACCAATTGCAATTCAATTTCTACTACAGTGCCATTCCAAGCAGATTCATCGACACTTAGGTTAAACCAAATTATTTGACTTTCAGAGATTGAAACATCCACTAATTCTGTTGCTGAGAAACCCCATGTGTTTGAATCATCTCCCGAATATAGGTATGACATGGCAGGGGTGAAGGATAGGTGGTCCACACTATTTCCAACATTTGTAGCATTAAATGCGAATGAAACTTCATCCCCCGGTAAGGTACTTTGACTCACACCATCCATCAAAGATACGTTCCATCTATGGTCTGGACGCGCTGATACGAAAACTTCGATTGAGGAAATAGTTGAAGAATCAATATTGGATGTCATACTAAAGCGTAGGTGAAGAGGAACTCTTGCAGGCATATTTGCTGGAAGACTGATATTGATGGGGACGTGAACAACTGCGCCGGCACTGAGATTTCTTGATGGGTTTGGAATCAGGAAAATAACACCTGGGTCACTACTGAAATTCTGGTCTTCAACTACCATTCCAGTCAGGCTATAAGAGTCCAAACCATTTCCTGGATTAGACAGTTTGATTATCAATCGTTCACCTTCATCGCTTGGAGTCTTAGACACATTCATCATCCAAGGCTCAGGTAATGGAGCGCTTAGAGAAAGGTCTGCACGATGTACTTGGAGAATATTCATCGATAGATTGAGATCATGATTTTGTGCTTCTTCAGCGCTAATATTAACCATGTACAAATCAGGAGGAGTTGTTCCTGGAATACTTAGATTCAACCAACCAGTGCTAGGGGAGGGGCCTGAATTGGTAGACAGAATTCCTGCATTAATACTGAAATCACCTTCTGCACTCCATTGCCATCCATCATTGAGAAGGCCAGCAGCACCAATATCCCAAGTCAGGTCCTGACCACCTGGCTTGCCAACCTCTAATTGCCAAGACCTCACATTTTGAGGCTCGTCCCGAATATGTGGTGGATAAAGGGATGCGGCATTAGCCGTGAAAATGAAATCCATTTGTCTACATAGAGTATTCTCAGCATTTCCAATGCATAATTCCAATTGATTATTCACTGAGTCACCAAGAGTTGCTTGTGAAGATGAAACATCTACTTTGACGATGAACTCCCTAACTTGTCCAGGGGCAAGGTCAAAGAAATTAATTTCATTACCATTTTCATCTATTATCCTTGGTAAAGTTTGCCATGTATTTTGATCCCAGGTGATACTGCTGGTAGTTTCAGCGGCATTACCCAGATTTTCCACTAAGAACCAAGCACTTGCATCATGCCCCACACGGCCATGGCCGTGACTGAGGGGTAAACCGTCTGGTCCTTGAATTGAAAGCCCTCTAGTCCGTTCTACTTCTACTGGGATTGTTGCATTGAATGAGATGCTGGGGTCGGAGTCAAGAGTCATTTCAAGAATGAAATATCCACTATCACTTCCTTCTGCATCCTCTGGAACGCTAACCCTAATTATTGGGCTCCACGCTTCATTTGGGGCTATTGTACGAGATTGGCTACCGCCGCTTGTGTGGTCTGAAATACTCCAACCTTCAGGTAATTCCTCATGCAATTGCATGCTCCACTCAGCTGTTTTTCTCCCAATCGCCGTGATACTTGGAGTGATGTCAGATGATTCTCCAGGTAATATACGGGTCATCTCAAGTGGGGAATTGATGTCGAGAACATAGGGTTCCAAGACCTCTAAGAAGGCAGTTTCTTGATCATTATCTTTTCGAGCTTGAGTCTGATTTGACAGGGGGTCGAGAAGTAATGTAATTTCATGCACACCTTTTGTTGCTACAATCTCTACACTGAATGAAATTGGACCACCATTGCCACTTGGAGCTGTTGCTTCGAGGTCAACTACTCGGTGTCTTCCAATTTCACTTCCTCCTAGGTATAGAACAGCATCAAGAGCACCCTCAAAGTCACCTGTTCCCACATTTGAGAACTGTGCAGTGATAGTAGTGCTTTGTCCAGGGCTCGGCTGTTCGGGATTGAAAGAGATCCCGCGACCATCACTGGTCGGTGCAGCATCGGGCGCAGAACGGCTAATCAGAGTATCTCCAATTAACAAATCAAGGGCCCCATCGCCATCCAAATCTCCTGCAGCAGGAGCAGACCAAGTCCGGTGAGATATGCTCAAAGGAGAGGACCAGTTTGAACTAATGTCGGCAGAAACACCCGTATCGCCATCAAATGCATAGATTTTTCGACCAAAAGCAACCACTAATTCAGGGGCGCCTTGGCCATCAAGGTCAATCGCTAAAGGGGCACTTGCCGCGATTTCATCATTGGCATTTCCAGAAGATGAATCCATTGTTCTGCTGAAATCTTTACTCGGTGGTGTATTGGTAGTATTATGGCAACCAGCTAATCCTTGTCTATCAAGAGTCCAAGAACTGGTACTGTACCAAGTAACCCAACAAAGGCGCTCTGCAATGCCATCCATGTTGATATCCACAGGCAGAGGCGCGGCATCTGCATAACCATTAGGGGCTCTAAATCGCCAAATTTCCTCGGCAGAGGTTAATTCCCATGCGATGAAAGTAGCACCCTTTCCAGCAGTTCTTCCATTTTGGTCGGAAGGGATTGTGAAAATAACCTCTGGTGCTGCATCTGAATCTAATTGAGCAATAACTGGGCCTGGGACTCTAAGGTGAACAGGGTCGGCATCTGTTTGTGTTCCACTAAGAACGATGCGTTCCCAATCAAGAGAACCACTGGAACCATCTATTCTCCAGACCCACATATTACCATTATTACCATCGATAGTAGTTAGTAACACCGCTGCATTCAATGGGTCGAGAGCAACCCATGTTGGGTCTGAAACATGCGTTCCTCTATCAAGGACAACAGTCCACATTGGGTCTGGAGGGCCCTGTGTGGTCAAAGGAATTGCAACCACATTGGGGCTATCGGTATCTTGGTCTATTACGGAGAGAACGACTTCTGGACTGCCATCCATTGTAAGGTCTGCTAACAATAATTGACTTGAGACCAAGTGATCATTCTCGAGAGCAAAATGCGGAGAGATAGCGCCAAGGCGAAGATCAGCACTACTCCAAGACCACAATAATTCAGAAGTATGGCCAGATGTAGCCCAACCTGATTCAACACAGGAAAGCCGTGGCGAATAGACATCAAGATTGACTGAATTTGAGGTATCATAGGCAACCATCAACTCCAACATCCCATCTCCATCGATATCAGCCAAAGCAGGTGAACTTTTGACCGGCAGTGTAACTCCAAGGTCAACCTTCCAAGCGGTTTTTCCCGAGCCACCGTCGATAATTTTCAACATACTGTGAGATTCACTACCCACGTTTTGAGTACTAACGATAACAGCAAACAAAGTTTCAGCACCACAACGGTCGCTAGCGGCACTTGGGGCACTAATGGATGCTGAGAAATCTGCGATAACCGTTCCATATCCATCTGCTCCTGGATGATTATTTGATTCATGTTGCCAATTAACAACCGCCTTGTCGATTGTCATTAACTCACTAACATTTGCGACTTCTCCATCAGCAGGTCCTCCATTCACTGAGTGTGCAGGCATCGATGAATTATGAGTTGGCAAATGTCGGAATTGACTCCATTGCTCACTTCCATACCATGGACTTTCGTTTCTTGCCTCAATCATCGAACTATTATCGCCCGAAAGGGTGAGTATTGGTGTCAATGGTGCGGCCAGTAAAAGCATCAGGGTGATGATAACCCACGGTGTATTGGATGCATTGGACATGTTGGTCAAGACTTGCGTGCCTCGCAACCCGCTAATAGGCTTACGTGAACGGGGCCCCTTAGGGCCCCGAAAAACAATCAGATGTTTTAATGCCAAAACCCTAATTGAAGAGAATAAAGGGCCAATTCTGGATTCATCCTTGGCGGTGGCCTTATGAAGGAAACACAGGTCGCCGAGACGACTTTAGTCGCTTTCTCTCCAGAGGCAGGAGCCGGTGAAGGACGGAATGGCCCTCTTGGCCACCCGTCTTGATTTCTGCCAACGGAATTAAAGTGGCGGAAGGCAAGGTGAAAAAACCATGTACAAACTTGTTCAGAAGGAGGATATCATCAGGATACCTGCGGAGTATATCCGTAAGAATCAGTCATTGAATCAGCACATCGATAAGTTGGCTTCAACAGCCTTCGAAGGTCGTTTCGATGACGATAACAGATTCATACTTGTAACCCTAAACCACGAGCCACTCGGACGAGGTAGAATCATTCACGGAGACGGTGCAATTTACCAAAACGTTCGCTTCGATGCAATTCTTTTCTGTATGGATGACTATGAAGTCGTAGAAGGGGCAGTATCAGAAGTCCACGAATTTGGTACATTCGTACGAATCGGGCCAATGGAAGCACTACTTCACAAGTCCCAAATCATGGAAGACCACGTTGATGTTAACGTCGGTATGGGAATGCTCGAAGGCCGCCAAACTGGTCGTAGATTGCAAACCGGAAGTACGGTTCGTGCAAGAATAGTTTCCTTATCACCAAACCCATCAGACCCACGCCAATCTAAAATTGGTCTAACCTGCAAGCAACCAGGTTTGGGTGGCATGGATTGGATTATTGAAGAAAGAGAGGAGTGAGTACAATGGCAAAACTACCTTTCGCATGTGGCGATTGTCACCGAATACTAGGCGATGGTGTCGAACAATGCCCCTCTCACCCAAATGCCAAGGTCACTACTGACCACTTGGGATACGTCATTATTCTCAACCCAGAAAGAGCAGAAATTGCTACCCGCTTGAATATTACCGAGCCAGGAACATATGCACTCAAGGTGAATATTCGCTGAACAGGAGATGATTGAATGGAAATATTAGATCGCAAAGAAAACATCCTACTCGACAGAGTCGAAATCAGTTTTAAATGGCGTCACGTCGGCAATTCAACCCCAAGCAGGGATGATTTGTTGAATATGGCCAAGTCAATGGAACCAGGGGCAAGCAAAGAATGTATCATCATCAAGGATGTTAATACTCGTTTTGGTCAGCCACTAACAACTGGAGTTGCTCATATTTACGGCAAAAAGGCCAGCATGATTGTAGAACCAAAGTACATGCTTGAGCGCCACGGTATAGAAGCAGACTCCCTTGGTGGGGAGAAGAAAGTCAAGGCTGCACCAGTTGTAGCAACTGAAGTCGCCGGAGGTGAGGAATGATGTCTGATGGTCCAAACGCTGCTGCAAAGTGGTCAAAGTATTCTATCGAAGATGGAACCCTTGTACGCAAGGCCGATTTCTGTCCACGCTGCGGTCCGGGGATTTTCATGGCGGTTCATTCAGACCGTCAGTCCTGCGGAAAGTGCGGACATACCATAACAACTCAGAGTGAATAGGATTTAATGCCTTAACGGCGATTTTTCCAAGGCATCAAAAAGGTCTTGGCAACATGCCATGCAACAGTTGGATTCTCTCTTAGCCTACGCATTGAATACTCATACCATCTCTCTCCGTATGGAATGTAAATACGGGTCCGGTGCCCCTCTTTGTGGAGTTTTCTCCTCAAGTCGCCGCGTACTCCCAATAACATTTGGAATTCATATCCTGGTCCTTTTCCTCGCCTCTTTGCAGGTGGATTTTCACGGGGGTCTTCAAGGCGGGGGCCCATCTTTTGTTTTTCCAAAGAGGCGAGTGCATGTTTGATGATGGGGACATCATGAGTGGCAATTCCAACATAGGATGATGATTGTAGCATTAAATCAAGACATTCATTTGTAGCATCTATAATTGGTCGATATTGGGTATGAGCAATATTCTTAGGCTCAAGGTAAATTCCTTTGCATATTCGGAAATCAGCGTCAGGCCCAAGTTTATTGCAAATATTGCGAATATCTTCTAAAGTTCTGAATAATCGACCTTGCAATACAACCCCTATATTCGTTAGTCCTTTTTCATGCATCGCTAAGCAGACCTCTATGGTATCATCAGTTGCTCTATGGTCCTCCATATCAAGGCGCACAAAAATCCCACTTCCTTTTGCTTTCACAAGTAATTCTTGGATGTTTTGAAGGCCCTTTTCTCGGTTGATTAAGAGACCAAATGCGGTTGGTTTTATCGAGAGATTAGCATCTAAATCCTCTGCAATTATCGCATCTATCAGGTTGTGATATTCTTTGATGAAGAACTCAGCCTCATCCAAATTGGTGATTTCTTCGCCTAATACATCAACGGTAAAACAAGCTCCTTCGTTTGATAGTTTTTTCATTACTGCTATTGCTTCAGATATTTTTTCTCCGGCAACATAACGGCGAGAAACCCACTTGATGACAAAACGGGGCATCAACGGCATTGTGCTGACGACCATGCGCCCAAGTAGCCTAGACATGCGCCCCTCTCCAACTTGTTATTCCTAGATTTGATTATGAGGATTTCCGATTATCCCTCAGCCTTGTAGGAAATCTGCAGTGCGCCCAATTGGAATGGATTGAGCCTCAAGATGGCGCCGAATTGCCTGCCTCTGCCAGCCTTTGAAGGATTTCTTGTCAAGATAGACCCACAAGTCTGCATTAGGAAATGAAATTCTAGTCGATTTTATTGCCGCATCAATTGATTGTGCCCAGTTGCCTTCAGGCAATTTATCAGTCAGAGGATTCCATTCTGGATTTGTTGGCTTTATCATTGGCAATGAGTGGTTTGCGCACATATGTCCTAGCCAGATTCCTTCATTACTAGCAAGTCGTCCAATAAATGGAGCATAATGTCCACCGCCAATACCTACGATTACTTTCTGAGAATGATGTTCTTGGCCCCACTCTCCGATTCCCTCTCCTCCATCTAAGCCAAGACCTCTCCAAATAATATCTGCCAGAACTGCAGCTGCATCTCTCCTTCCCCAGTGAGATTCGCTAGAACCGATTTCAATGAATAAGCAAGGAACCTCTAACCAAGGGCCATGGTGTGTAACTTCGAGAGTGAGAGAAAATTCATCAGATAATTCACTATTTTGGTGCTTAAGAATCTCTCTAAACCAAGGGCCAAGCCGAGAACTTGGAGGTGGACATTGTCCAGCGCGACCACCATGGCTGATTTCTTCATCAACCCCAATATGAGGGTTCCCAATCGGGTGAACAGTTAGGCTTGGTTGGCCAGAGGCGGCAAAGTGGCGGCTAGGGAAAATGACCTCTACAACTTCCTGTGAAGTGGCATTAGTCCATCTTTTATCCAAGTTATCTTCATGCAATAATCTTGATTCCAAGAACCACATGCGAACATCATTGCGGCTCCAGGTTTTAGATTCTTCAACGATTGGACCTTGTTGCCATTCACCCAATTCCAATAATGCTTCACCCTGAATCAGCGAAGCGATATCAGGTGTGCTAACGATAATCAAGCGCACCTTGGATAATTCCATGATATGTGGATTGCGACCCCGCTTATGAGTCAAGCCCTTGTAGTGGATTGCTATCCAAGCAGCATGGATGTGCCTGCCCTGAGTTTTGCTCCTGTCAGGATTCATCAGATCGATGAGACACGCTTACTCGTTGTGGGCTGCGATGGAGAGTTGCAAATCCTCTCCTCGAATACTCTGGAACCAGAATCTCAAGCCATCCGCCCATTCCCTTCACCATTGACCAAGAGCATAGTTTGCGATGGATATCTATTCGCATTTTGGGTTGAACATGACCTCTTAGCGGCGCGAATGGCTTGTCTTGACCTAGGTCAAGATTTTATTGAAGGTGCGAGTAAAAGTATAGTCCGCTCAACGATGAATCTTGGTGAACATGCTACTGCAGTGGCTGGTGCAAAATGGTCCCAAGTACTGAATGCAGAACCATTGGCAATTTGTGCTGAGGATGGAAAAATCAGTTTTGCTCTTTGGAAACGTGGAATCTACTGTATTACCCTTGATACCAACGAATTGTGGCGACAACCAGTTCTCGAGTGGGAGGAAATTGGCAACTTACCACGAGGTCAGGAGTTGATTGCATTGGGGATTAAAGGAGAGGAAATAATTGCTTGGACAAGAGGTGGGGGATGGGCTGTGTTGAATTCTGAAGATGGAGAATTGAAATCACAAGGAGCCATTGAGGTACCAGCAGCAATTTGTGGAATTTATCACTCTCCAAAGGGAGGATGGTTATTGTGTTCTACTAATGGACACATCATTCGCTTTGATGAATTGGGTGATGAGACTATTGTTATCGATGTGGGAGGACCCGTGAATTACGCAACTTGGGATGAGTCTGATGATGTCTGGAGGCTTTGTGGCTGGCGTGAAGACCTGTTATGGAGTTCATCAGGATTACAGAGAAGCGACAGAGCGGAACTCGGTATTCATACCATGCTTCACAATGAAAAATGGGTAGTTTTGGACAATACCGGAAAGTGGTCCAATTTCAAAACCTAAATTCAACGCTTCTTCTTTTCGCCGCTTCTTTCATTAGGTGGCTTAACCGGATTTGGATTGTGTCCAAGCCGTCCTTCTTGCCATGCTCGTCGCCTTTCTTGTTCGGTGCGCGGCTCAAATTCTACTTCTGAAGGCGGCTCGTGCAGATACATCCGTTTGATTTCCCTCGCCATCATCTTTCCAGATAATGTTCTACCTGTGCCTGAATGAAGGGCACGTATGCGCCACTTTTCCCCTTCGTGTTTGATAATTCCTCCAGCAACAAACTCCTTGTCACCTGGTACTAATATGATACCTGCTTCTGAATCCTCACCAATTGTCATGGTTATCTTAACTCTGACTAAATCGCTACGAACGGCAATTATCCTTTTGATTCGGTCAACTCCGCGCTTGCGGCGTGGTTTGCCCTCTAAGTCTTCGATACGAGAGACCATCCATTGCCTTTCATCATGCTCAAAGACATCACCCTCGGTAATGACTTCGTCAAGGTCTAATTCGAGTTTTACAATAGAACTTTGCGGGCCATCAGTCAGCATGAAAGGAATAATTTTTGGAGGTGGAGTACGAAATTCAATGGTGTGCACTTTGTCGCACTCCTCACACTTCAAGAGGAAATCAACACCAGTTCCACGTTGTCGTTCTCGTAGAACTTCATGACCGGTTATTTCTCTACAACCAGGGCACTTGGTGGCATTTTCCATAATGCCTTCCTCTACCTCTTCATCATCCATGGCCTACAACCCCAGCAATGGGGCCTGAACGGTCCTTTTTCAAGGCGATGGATGCAAGCAATCCAAACAATGAGTTGAAAGCGAGCAGACTTAGGGTCAAGGCATGGGCGACGGCAAGGTTCTCCAACCCGATGAGGCTCTCGCTTCTCTATTGGCTAAAGACCCAAGTCAGCCTCGCAAAGAACCCGAAATCGCTGCCAATATTAGTACCCAACTAAAGCACATGGAATTATCTGCTCTACCACTCTCACTGATGCGAAGAATCCGTGATATCATCCACCGAATCAAACCTAAAGTCGTGATTGAAATCGGAGCTGGAATCGGTAACCTTTCTGCTTGGCTATTCGACTTATGGCAAAGAGAGAGTGAACAACCTGAGGCCTATGAATTAGTTGAAGCAGGTCCAAAGTTTGGCCTCATTCTCAATCGTTTAATCAAGCGCTATGATGCTGATGATTGGGCCAGAATTAGGGTGGCTAAATTCGCTGCTATTTGTGCTGAAGCAAAGGCTTGGAAATTGGCAGCAGCCAGTAGCGCCAATGCTGCGGCACAGGGGAGCATGGGGGATTGCCCACTCAATTACCCAGCGGACCTCATTATTGTCGACGTGGGGGAGGAGAAAAGCGAGTGTATCCGACAAGCCTTGCCATTACTTTCGGAGGGAGGAATCATTCTTACTGCAGAACCTGAAGTACCAACCGATGACCCCGCAGAAGATGATGAATTTGGTCAAGCAAGAATTGCCGCCTTTCAAGGATGGATGGATTTAATCAAAGAATTATCGAGCAGTCATCATTTAGCATTCCAACCAATAACTGGTGGTACATTAGTAGCGTTCATAAAGAAGTGAATCAATTATTTGCAGCATCCAAAAGAGCAAGGATTTGCAGCATCCCATAGCCGTAATGGTCATCATGGTCAGTTTGCCCAGATTTAGGATGGACGCTATCCATCAGCCATTGTTTGATATTTTCAACAGTCGCTTTTCCTCCCGCTGAGCCATCATGTTGCAAGTCCGGCCTATCTTCTAGCAATAGAGCCAAAGCACCCGAAACAAAAGCCGTAGAGGCACTAGTTCCACTCGCATAGCCGTATCTGCTGTCTGGGAGTATGACTGGAATATCCATTCCTGGAGCCACCAATTCAGGCTTTTTATCAGGGTCATTTCTAGGTAGGAGAAACGGCCAAATATTACCGTTATTGTCTCCCTTAGATGATTTAGACCACAAATTTCCATGCCTATCAACTGCCCCAACGCAAATGACGTCCTCTTCTCCACCTGGGGAATCTACATTGTCGTCGGATGACTCATCCCCATCGTTTCCAGCCGCAGCAACTACCAGTATTCCAGCATCGATAGCATCTCTGGAAGCCGATGACGATGAACTCCCTTCAAAGGCAGAGGGGATTATCCCTGGCGCTCCACCCAATGATAAAGAAATGATATCAGCGCCTTGACCAACACACCAATCTATTGCATCGCCAACTCCAGTATCGCTACCTGAGCCATTCTTGGCCAGTGCCTTTGCAACATATAATTCGATATTTGGAGCAACGCTTTTCATACCATTACCTGCAACAATAATTCCGGCCATCATTGTGCCGTGCCCTTGGTCATCATAGGCTTCAGCCTTATTGCCAATGAAATCTCTCCAACCTGCCAGTTTAACATTCTTCAGTGCCTCGTGACTCATGTCAATTCCTGAATCCACAATGCACATAGTAACTCCCTGACCAGTTAAGCCATCTACTTTGTTGAGTTGAATCAACTGATTGAATGCTGCTTGATCAGCCAATAACCTCGCAGGTGGTCCAGAGACCATACTATCTTGAAGCCAATTCTTAATGACAACATAGCCAATACCAGCAGCTACAATGATGGTTATTCCTATCAACCAAGTGAATAACATTCGCAGGCTGTCAAGGTCATCTTCCAATTGTCGTGAATCAACAACAGGAGGGAGGGATACGTCAACTCCATCATCACTATCCATAAGTTCACCCTATCAGAATAATGCGCTGTGGATTTCACCGAATATGTCAACGAAATTACGAACTTCCTCTTCAGTATTATAGAAGTAAAAAGAAGCCCTCAGACTGCCGTCCTCATAGCCATGACTCCTAAACCAAGAATGTACACAATGCATGCCACTGCGGACCATGACGGCGGCAGTTTCATCGAGTAGAATCGCTAATTCATGGGGATCGAAACCTTCAGTAATCATCGAGCAAATACCAGCTCGTTTGGATGCAGATTGAGGGCCGATAATTGAAATTCCATGCAAGTCTTTCACCCCTTCAGTTAGGATTGAATTCAACTTGATTTCATGCTCATGAATCTCATTCATATCCATTCCAGATAGGTATTCAATGGCAGCACCAGTACCCAATATGCCTGCATAATTATCCAAACCACCTTCAAAGCGCTGAGGGCTATTAGCCCACTCCATGCCATCGTAATCAGATGAAATCACCGTATCACCTCCAGCAGAAAGGGTGCGAAGGCCATCCAGTAACTCTGCTTTACCCCACATAGCACCCATCCCTGAGGGCCCTAGCATTTTGTGTAGGCTAAAAGCGATGAAATCAGCATCTAAATCTTGTACATCAATTGGCATGTGTGGTGCTGATTGAGCAGCATCTACTACCATCAGTCCGCCATGGTCATGCACTATTTTTGCAGCAGTCTTGACTGGAAACTCAACCCCATCCAAGTTTCCTACTTGGGGCAATGAAACCACCTTCAATTTAGAACCGGCATCAGCACACATCATTTCGAATGTTTCCATGTCAAAGGAATTATCTTCTAAACTTGGGATTACGCGGTGGTCAACCCCCAGTTCTTGTTCTAATTGTAGCCACGGAATCAAATTACTATTGTGTTCACGATCAGAAGTCAAGACGATGTCTCCCTCTTGCCAAGACAAACCCTTAGCAATTTGATTAAGGGAATTGGTTGCATTTTTAGTAAACACAACTTGTTCAGTAGTTGGAGAATTGATGAATGTTGAAAGACGACGTCGAGAAATAGTCATTTTTTGACTAACTTGATTTGCATATCGATGCACACTACGTCCACCACAACTAGGGTGCACTGTGTAATAATTTTGAATCTCATCAATAACTGATTGAGGCTTCAAAGACATACAGGCATTATCAAAGTAAAGAGGAGCATCATCCCCACGCAAAGTGGGAAAATCATCACGTCGAGCTATAAAATCTGACACTACCATGCCTCCGAATCACTCAAGAAATCCATAACAGGAGCATTAATCCCACAGGCAGCACAAGTAAACCGCGAGGGAATCTTAGTCTTACAAATCTCACAATCAGAATTAACAACAGCACTACCAGTGCAACCAACTTTAGGACAATTAGCAACAGCATCACCTTCAGGAGAGCGATTGATTCCAACCTCTTCTCCACATTCAGGGCAGGTACCATCATTGTGGACAGTTACCGATTCAATGCCATCAGAAACCTGCGCCTCTAAGTCAGCAATAGCCTCGCGAGCACGTCGAGAAAGGACCTTGGTTGTGCCAACACCCAGCATCAATTGCGGGAACCATAAAAGATGCATTAAGCCATAGACAGCAACAACACCTGTGACAATATGCAAGCCCAAAAGGAATGGCATTGACAATTGCCGGTCAGCCACGTAATGAACTCCTGCCCAAGAACTGATGAAAATTGCAAGCGACCAGAGGGCCAGAATGAAAGTCCAGCCTCCAAGGCTATGCTCCTTCATTGCCTCTTCCATTTTTCGGGGGTCGGGGTCGTAGTGGACTTCTTGCACATGTTGGTCACGGGTTTCTTGGACGGCCTTCCAAAAGATGTAGACAATAAAGGCCATAACAAAGATAGTGACTACTCCACCTAGCATATTCCCATCATTAATTTCGAAGGGAAAGTTTGGAGATGTTGTATGAAACAGAACCATACTCATCATAATGGATATCCAAGCAAAAACCAAACTAACAGAATGCCCCTTCATTATTGGAAATAAATTCCAAATTTCGAACAAAAACCAAAGCCACAAACCAATTGAAGAAACCAATAAGAAAAAGCCTGAACCATCTATGGCTCTTATTCCCGGTAACCCTCCAATCATGGCGTCTCCGCCACCCCAAGTTTCTGGCGATATGGAACCCATGACAAAAGCGGTTAGGCCAATCACCAAAGCACGTAGGTGAGCGATGCTCCAAGTCATTCGTGCTAGGAGGAAATGGAAAATCAATTCCTGCTGTAAATTGTCTACAGCATTCATACTTGGGTGCAGGTCACTGGTGCGAAAACGCGGTTCAACATCAGAAAGGCGAATCAATCCAAGGCGATTTACAACCTCATCAACAAGCGGAGGCGCTTCCTCGCTGGGGGTGGAGACCTCGCTCATCGGGGCTTCGCTGGGATAAGTTAGACATGAAGAGTTCGCAAACAAGCATAGGACAACTATACCTTCTTCGACAAAAACTCTCAGGGAAAGTCTTCATCAATTGGCGTTCATTCCATTAAAGTCCATCTCCAGATACAATGACAGCATAAACAATCGTAGTATCTGGAGAGAGCCACTGGTGAGAGGCGAGTGTTGCACTGGGACATAACCGAAGGAAACACGAACCTTAACCATGGCCTCTTGGTTCGTAACTAATAGAAGCATAAATAGAACCAAGAGAGCCACTGGTGAGAATTGAACTCACGACCTACGCATTACCAATGCGTCGCTATACCTCTAAGCCACAGTGGCAGTATTTGCGCCGACCTGCCTTTCAATCATAACCGCTTCGCCCGCGACCTCACTAGATAGAGGTCCGATATGGCTAAACCGAGCGGGCAGGTGGACGGCTCGCTGCCGAGATCGCATAGCCTGGTATCGCGCGTGACTGGAAATCACGTGGGTTCGTCCCGCGGGAGTTCAAATCTCCCTCTCGGCGCTCGATGAAAATAAGGCCACTGAAAAGCACCTATGGGTAG
>Ga0066376_10002008_pt1 | contig 19318 bp, 20 predicted proteins | sample Knorr_S15_td_Bot_FD_77009 | JGI IMG/M metagenome (GOLD analysis project Ga0066376, IMG submission 77009) | Marine microbial communities from Southern Atlantic Ocean transect - Knorr_S15_td_Bottom_ad_5009_LV_A | ecosystem: Environmental > Aquatic > Marine > Oceanic | place: Southern Atlantic... | reverse complement strand
GCAGGCACGGTCTCAGGTGACGACGACTAAACTTCGGTCCCGGCCAACTTACTCAGCGGCGTTGTTCGGACGTCAACTCCGTTGGCGGTGGTTTTCGTCCCCCGTTCGTGGTGAGCCCCGTCGTACCACCGCTGGCATAAGTCCCAGCTCACGAAAGCACGAACATGACTTATGCGCGCCCTTCGACGGAGCTCAGGACGAACGATTCCGACGGACGGTTCAGTCGAGATGGGCTTGGTTAGGTCGAACGCTCCGGTCGAGATGGGCTCGGTTAGATCGAACGCTCCGGTCGAGATGGGCTCGGTTAGGTCGAACGCTCCGGTCGAGATGGGCTCGATTAGGTCGAACGCTCCGGTCGAGATGGGCTTGGCCCATTCGTTCGTGGTGAGTCTACCTCATCCGTTCGTAGTGAGCCTACCTCATCCGTTCGTGGTGAGCCCCGTCGAACCACTTTTTCGTGTTCGGTCAACCTCTGGACATCCCAAGAAGCCCGATAAACAACCACGACCCGTAACCACCCTCGTTTGGCGGAAGGGCTCTGACTTCTACCGTGAACCCGGCCTGCCCCATAAGTTCGGCCCAGGTGTTGAGGGAGAACAGTCCCGTTACGTGGGTGTCAACTTCGATGGTTGTTTCACCGTCTTTCTTGATGGTGTACGTGTAGGTCGACTCCACCTGTGTGTCCGCCGGGTCCGGGTCCGTCATGACTTCTTGGATGTTGACCTCGATGTTTCCCTGCTGCCGGTCCCAGGTGTAGACCCAGCCGTCGGGGAAAGTCTCTTGCACCCAGTCCGGGGCCACCATCAACACGCCCCCTTGCCGGATGTGGGCCGCCGCGGTGGCGAAAGTCTCCCGAAGGTCCTGCTCGGTCAGTAGATATGAAGCGGCGTCATGGACCAGCACGGCGTCAAACGTCTGCTTCAGGCGGATGTTCCGCATGTCCCCAACGTGGTGTTCCACCCCAGGATTGAGACCCTGCGAGAGGGCCAGCATATCGGGCGACAGGTCGACGGCGGTGCACTCAAAGTCGGCAGTCAGATGGGAGAGGTTGTGGCCGCCGCCCACTCCCAACTCCAGGAGCATATGCCTACCTGAACCAAGCTCCTCACGAATAACATCCCCAAAAAACCCGGCTTCGCCGGCGTATTCTTCGGGCGGGCTGATGATCGGCCAAAGGTAGGATAAGTCGCTGTAAAGCCGGTTGATGATCAGAGCCACCTATTGGGGTGTTAACCCGTTCAGCAAACGGGCAACGGCGTCGTCCACCGGCAGAAAATCGAACCCGGCTTGGAGCGAGGCCCGGCGGTCGGCCTCGGTGTCGCCGACATGATAGTACTCATCAGCGGGGAACTGTTCCTTCACCTCTTCAAGCCGGTGTTTCAAGACGGTGAACTCCACCTTGATGCCGTTGTCCCGCCAGATGCGCCGCTGCTCGCTCACGGTGCGGTCAGAGCAACTTCCAATGAGGTACCCCAAGCCCTGCACCCGGCGGACCATCTCCATGGTGATGCCGCCCGGCGGGTCGCCCACTTCCAGGGTGCCGTCGATGTCGAAGCTGATCAGCTTAGCCAAATGTCTGTCTCTTCCATTCCCGTCTTCCGGGTTGCCAGTGCCAAGGTACCCTTTTTCGTTCGTGGCAAGCTCCGACCGGGGTCGAGAGTTTCAACGGAGTCGGACTCGTCGAACCACCGGTTGATTTCAGTCTGGTCTCCGAAATAAACAAGACTTTTGCGCATCCTTCGACGGGCTCAGGACGAACGGATTACACCGAAGGCGCTCTCGGCATTTAAAGGCCTAACTAGATAACGTGCTGCCAGGTCTCGCCCTTGGGTGGCTCGCCCGACAACTTGAAATGGGGGATGCTGATGCCGTCGGGCTCGTCGTCGAAGATCACTTCAACGCGGGCGCCGATGGCCACGTTCTCCTCTTTCTCTGGCTTCAGGTCGGCGTCCAGCAGGTTGGTGACGATGCGGAGGCCGTCTTCCGGTGTGGGCTGGCCGCTCTGTTCGTCCAGTTCCACCAGCACGATGGCGAAGGGCGCCAGGTCCTTGAGGGCGGGTACCACGGTGTGGGCGACGATTTGGTAGCTGTAGATAGTCCCCTTGCCGCTGACCTCAACCCACTCCCAGTCCAAAGATGGGCACCACGGGCAGGCAGGCCCCGGCTCTCCGCGCAATAGCCCGCAGGCGCCGCACTTCTTGACCACCAACCGGTGCTCGCCGGCGGCCTCGAAGTAGCCGCGGTATTCGCTGTCGTTGTCGGGTATGCTCAGCGTCTGGCCCCGGTATTCGTAATTAGCCATGTTGTTACTTCCTCATGATGAGAGCGCTGCCCACGGCGGGGGTGCCCCATCCCATATTCATGCTGATCTCGGCGTCCTTTACCTGCCGGCAGCCGCCCTCGGAGTAGTCATAGGTGTGCACGCCGTCGGCGGCGTTGGGGCAGTAGTCGTCAACGGTGCCCCGCAGTTGCCGCACGTTCTCGATGACCATGTTCATCCCGTGGGTGTAGGCCTCGCACAGGTGGCCGCCGCTGGTGTTGTTGGGCCGCGCCCCGCCCAGGTTGATGACGCCGCTCTTCACGTAGTCCTTGCCCTCGCCCTTCTTGCACCAGCCGTAGTCTTCCAGTTGGAGAAGAACGGTATAGGTGAAGGCGTCGTAGCAGCCGGTGACGTCCACATCTTCGTGCTTGATCCCTGCCTGCTCAAAGATGCGGGGGCCGACGTAATGGCCCGCGACACGCTCCAGGTTGCCGTGCTGAAGGTGGAAATCGCCGCCGTGTTTGGTGCCCCGGCCCTGGACTCCGATGATGTGGGCCGGAGTCTGCTTCAGGTTCTTGGCCCGCTCGGCGGAGGTGACGATCACGCAAGTGGCGTTGTCGGTCTCCAGGCAGCAGTCCAGCAGATGGGCCACGGGGCGAATGATCCAGCGGGAGTCCATCACGTCCTGAACCGTCACTCGTTGTTTCATCATGGCCTTGGGGTTGTTGCTGGCGTGGTTGCTGTGGGCGACTTTTATGTGCGCCAGGTCCTCGCTCTTCACCCCATAAGTGGCCATGTGCTTGGTGAAGTTGAAGGCAAATTGCTGCACCGCGCTGATCAGGCCGTAGGGGCGTTTCATCAGATCTAACCCGGAGATAGCCGAGGCTGCCCTAGTGCCGGTGCCGCCGATACGGAAGTTGGAATAACCGTTCATGGACCGGAAGATGGCCACGGTGTCGCACATGCCGGCCTCTATGGCGCCCATAGCCAGGCCGATCAGGGCCTCGGAACTGGAACCGCCGCCGGAGCAGTCCATGTAGAAGTTGGGCCTGAGCCCCAGGTCGTACATGATGGACGTAGACGGCGTCGAATCCCCGCTGTGGTAGCTGAGCATCCCGTCAACATCGCCGGAACCCAGTCCAGCATCGTCCATCGCCCTCCGGATGGCCATCGCGCCCATGGCCCTGGTGGTACGGCCGGAAGCCCGGCTGTATTCAGTCTCGCCGATGCCAACGATGGCATATTTGCCTACAAGGCTGGTCTCCATGGTGTCTCCTTAGTCTCGGTCATTTCCAGTCAAGATCGAGGCTGGAAATCGAGCCGTATTATCGCTTCTGAAACCGGGTTTTACAATTGGCCCAGGGGATTTTTAATCGCTAGTCAAATGCCCCGGCGATGGCCATCTCCGCCAGCTCTTCGTCATCAACGCCCAGTATCTCTCTTAGGACAAAGTCCTGGTCGGCGCCGAACTCCGGGGCTCCCCTGGTGACTTCACCCGGCGTCAGGGACAGTTTGTAGGGCGCTCTTTCGATCGTTCGGAGGGTCCCGGCGGCATCGGGCACCTGCTGAAATAGCCCACGCTCCCGCAGATGCGGGTCGTTCTCGGCCAGGTCTTGGCCGGTCTGGACCACCCCGGCGGCGACCCCAGCAGCTTGCAGGAGGTGCATCGCTTCCTCGGCGTTCTGTTCGACGGTCCAAGACTCCACCAGTCTGTCCAGATCGTCGGCATGGCCCAAGCGGGACTCGGCTCTGGCAAACCGCTGGTCCGAGGCCCAATCGGGAGAGCCGATGGCCCCAACAAAGTCGGCCCACTCGTGGTCAGTAAAAACCGTGATCGCTAACCAGCGGTCGTCGCCCTTGCAGCGGTAGGCCCCGTGGGGAGCGCCACCGCCGTGATGCAGCCGGTTGCCGGTTCGCTGGACGCTATGTCCGTTCGCGCTCAGTTCCAGCGCCAACGGCCCCAACAACGCCGACATAGCCTCCATCTGTGAGAGGTCGATCCACTGACCTCGGCCGGTGCGCGCCCGCTGGATCAATGCCAACAGGACCGCCTGGGCTCCCGCCATGCCGCCCACCGCATCGCTGTAAGCGCTGGCCGGCCCGCTGGGCTTGGTGTCGGGAAAGCCGGTCAGGTCGGTGAACCCGGACCAGGCTTGCAACGTCTGGCCGTAGCTGACCCGGTCTTTCCAGGGCCCCGTGCGTCCGAAACCGGACATGCTCAGCATGATGATGTCGGGCCGTATCGTCCGGACGCCCTCGTAGTCCATGCCCCAGCCCGGCATCACCCGGCCGCTGAAATTCTCCGCCACAACGTCGGACACGGCCACCAGCCTCCGGGCCAGTTCTTTGCCGGCGTCAGTCTTCATATTCAACGAGATGGAAGACTTTCCGGCGTTCCAGTTGTGGCGTTGGCCCAGTCCCCGGGCCGTGTTGGACGCGGGACCGCCAACCACCGAGAGCGCCTGGTTGGACTCGACTTTGATCACCTGGGCCCCTTGGTCGGAGAGAATCCGGGTGGCCGAGGGACCGGCATGTATCCAGGTGAAATCGAGCACTCTTATGCCCTTCAATGCGAGAGTCATATCAGACAACCCCCGACTTTATCAGGTCCTGGAGTTCATCCGCCGACAGGCCCAGTTCCTCGCAATAGACCTGGCTGTTGTGTTGGCCGACCTGGGGCGCCTGCGAGACGAGCTGCCAACCGGACTCCGACAACTTGTATGGCGCGCCGGGATAAACCAACTTCTCCCCACCGACTTCTTGGTAGAACCCTCGCTCCCACAGTTGTTCGTTGTCCAGCAGCTCGCTTGCTGTGGTCACTGGGCCCCAGGGGTGGTGGTTGGCCTGGCCCCAGTCGGTGATCTCTTGGCGGGTGTGCGTCAGTGTCCAAGCTTCGACAAGTTCTTCGATGTGGGAGCCGTGTTCCCCCCGGAGGATGAAGCGGTCGTTGTACTTCTCGTCCATCAGGTCGCCGGCCATGCCATCGCGGTCCATCCAGGCACGCAGGTCGTCCCAGGCCTTGGCCGTGTTGGTGGTGATGCTGACGTAGCCGTCCTTGCATTGCCAGGTGGCCACGAACTGGCCGCCGTGGCGGAACCCGCAGCGGACGGCGTTCTCGCCGGTGTAGTTGTAGGCGGTGTTCACGTGCTCGGTGGTGGTGGCCACGGCTTCCTGCATGGACACGTCTACCTGCTGTCCCTGCCCAGTAGCGAGACGGTGGTAGAGAGCGATGAGGATGCCGATGAAAGCCCGGTTGGAGGTTGTCTGATATGCCTGCAGGCCCCAAAGTTTGTTGGGCGGGGCGTCGGGCCAGCCGGTGACGTACATGTAGCCGCCCATGGCGAAGCCGGCCAGGTCGCTGCCCCGGTAGTCACGGTAGGGCCCGGTCTGCCCGAACGGCGTCAGGGAGGCGTAAACCAACCCCGAATTGGCTTCGCTGAGATGCTCGTAACCGAGTCCCAATGAACTGAGGTATCCAGGCTGGAAAGATTCCACCAGGATGTCCGCGGTTGCCGCCAGGCCCTGGAGCAGAACACCGCCATCATGTGATGTGATATCCAGGGTGATGCTGCGTTTGTTGGTGTTGTAGTGCCGCCAGTGGAGGCTGTTCTCTGGAGGCGTGGCGCTTTCGATAAACGGGCCGGTGCCGCGCATGGCGTCGCCGCCGGGAGGCTCCACTTTGATGACGTCGGCCCCCATGTCGGCCAGCAATTTGCCGCAGTAAACACCCAGGTCGCCAGATAGGTCCAGGACCCGGATTCCGCTCAGAGGTTGTGAGTTATCTTCGCCCGTCTCCAACAACTTAACCTTTCCGGGGTCCCAGGTCCTTCTGCAGGTCGGCGATGGTCTCGTGCCTAGTTTTCTTCTGCCAGCGGACCCGTTGGCTGATGGGGGTGTTCTCAACCTCCGGAGTAACCTTCATGGTCACGAAGACCGGGCCGGGTTTGCTGAGTATCTCTTCTATGTTGTTGGTGAAGTCTTCCAAGTTGTCGAAAGCGTAAGTCGAAGGATATCCCGAACCTTTGGCGATGACGTCGTATTGGATATTTTCGGCGTTGGGCACTGGCTGCCCGCCAGTGGTGGCGTAGACCCCGTTATCCAGAACGAAATGATAGAAGTTCTTGGGGTCTTTCTCGGCGATGGTGGGCAGCGCGCCCATGTTCATCAGGATGTCGCCCTCGGAGTCGAACAAGATGATCTTCTCGTCGGGCCTAGCGAGGGCCAGACCTAATCCAAATGAAGCGTGGCCGCCCATGGCTGGGTCGCCCAGAGGCACGTCCCGGTCGGGCTGGTCGCTGATGTTGATCCAATGGCGGCCGCCCCGGCCTGGGATAACGACGGCGTTGCCTCGGTAGGGTGCGAAGGCTTTGAACATGTCTTCTGTCTGGAACATCAGTCCTCTACTAGGTCTCTAATATTGATTGGGGTTTCTCTGGACGAAGCCGTGGTATTCATCGCCGATCAATACCGCCACCGGCTGCTTGGTTTTTTCGGCCTGCTCAAAGGCCACCTGGATGCGGCCGGCGTCGGCGTCGCTCTCCACCAGGTAGTACTTGATGCCAAAGGCGTGGAGAAAATGCTCGGTGTAGGTGGCTGCGGTGTCGGTGTCCACTCCGTGTCGCGTCCAACCCCGGTAACCAACCATCAACACCACCGGGATATTCATGCCCATCGCCCAGCCTCGCAGCGAGTCTCCCGACTCCATGAGGCCGGTGTTCTGTATCAGGATGACCGGCTTGGCTCCGCCCACCGACAATCCGGCGGCGGTGGAGAAAGCCTGGCCCTCCCGGCTGACCGCGATCAGGTCCAGCGTGGGCTCCTCCTGCAGCAGCACGTAGAGAAAGTTGGTCTCGCTATCGGGCAGCCAGACAACGTGGGTAACATTGTTGGCTTTCAGGTGATCGATTATCGTTTGCGGGCTGAATCCGCCTTCTTGATCGGCCAATGTGGGTACCTCTTTATTCGGTCGTGATTATCGCTGAAGTTGCCTAAAGAGCCGTTATAACCTATGGATGGATCTTTCGACGGGGCTCAGGTCGAACGGGCGACGGGGCTCAGGTCGAACGGATGATGTTCGCATATGTCCTTCGTGTCCGTTCGTGGTGAGCTCCGTCGAACCACCTGCTTGACTAAGTCTACGCATAGTTAATCGATGAAGTTCCGAATCTCTTTCAGCACCAATGCGGGGTGCTCCATGGGCACAAAGTGGGAGCCGGCGCCCAGTTCCTTGAGCTGGAACCCCTTGGTCTCCTGCTGCAGATGCAACACCGCGGCATCCTTGGGGGTCTGCGCTCCTTTATAGTCACCCACCAATAGGATGTACTCTCCGCCCAGACCCCGTAGCACCTTCGAAGTGTCCAGGTCACGGCGGCTCTCGTAGTATGTCTCTTCGACCACAGGCTTACATTTCAACTCGACTCTCCCGTCATCCAACAACCGGGTGTTGCCTTCGATGTAGTCGGCGAAGACCTCATCCGCCCAGGGCTTGAACGCCCGGCGGTCCCGGTAGGCCTCGTACATCACTTCCCGGCTCTTCCAGACCAACCGCTTCTGCAGTGTGCGCTTGGCCCGTAGTTCCTGTTCTTCGGGCGTCAGCAGCGCCATGGGGCTGTCACCCACCCGGGTGTCGATCAATACCCCCTTGCCGACGATGCCGGGGAACAGGGAATCGGCGATCAGCATCGACATCCCGCCGGCGGAATGCCCGACCGCGATCGAGCCCTCCAGACCCAAGGCCTGGATGACCGAGGCGGTGTCTTGGCCTATCTGTTGAAAGGTGAAGCCGCCCTCCGGGTGCTCGGTATCGCCGTGGCCTCTAAGATCGAATGAATAAACATGGTAGTCCCGGGCCAGGTCTCTGGCGGCGTTATTCCAAATCTGGGAAGACATGCCAACGGCATGAAACATGACTACGTTTGGGTTATCGGGGCTGCCCCATTCCAGGTAATGGTGATTGACCCCGTTGGACTCCACGAACCTGCTTTCCGGTTGCAACTAAGACCTCTGTTTAGACGTTATTTATCGTTTCAAAGCGCGGGTAAAGCGCGAGCCGGTCAGTCAACCACGGCCACGATCTCCAACTGTACCAGAACGCCGGGAGGGAAGGCGTCGTACTCGATGGCGTGGCGGGCGGGCCGGTCGTCCTCGTCAGGGAACATCTCCAGCCAGGGACGGTTTACCGCCTCGCGCTGGGACCGGTCCTTCATATAGACCTTGATGGTCCCGATGTTCTCGGTGGTGCCCGCGGCGTTCACAAAAAACGTTTTCATATTAGCGAAGGCGAACACGCACTGGCTTTCCAGGTCTTCGGGTACCTTGCCGGTGTATGGGTCCGTGCCCATGATGCCGCTGGAGAAGATCATGTTGCCGACCCGCGCCCCCATGGGAATCGGCGCGCCGTGTTTGACACCGTCAACGTGTATCGAGCGCCCTTTGTCAGCCATGGTCTCTCCCTGATTTCGGTCCGGTTGCCCGTTTCGATCGCCGCCGCAATTATACCCGGCCCGTGCCAGTCTACAAGCCGGACGATCTCCGACTCCATCCAGAGTTCTTGGCCGAAGCCCTGCCAAAGCTGAAGCGTCTGGCCGCCATGTTATTATTCGTGCGTCAAAATTGATTATTACGGAGGCGCCACCATGCCCTATGGAGGCAATGACTGGCTGGCATTAACCCCTGAAGAAGCCCTGGAGCCCGATCTGCCCATCTGCGACCCGCACCACCACTTCTGGGACTTCCGGATGGAACGAGTCCCGTTCCACCGGTACCTGCTCCACGAGTTGGCCGATGACATGAACAGCGGCCACAACGTGCGCTCGACTGTGTTCGTCGAAGCCCGGTCCATGTACCGCCCCGACGGGCCCGACGAGATGAAGCCGGTGGGCGAAGTTGAATTCGTTCAAGGCCTGGCCGCCGCCAGCGCCACCGGACTCTACGGGCCAGGAAGGGCGGCCGCGGCCATCGTCGGCCACGCCAACCTGAACTTGGGCGACGGCGTGAAGCCCGTGTTGGAGGCCCTGCAAGCCGCCAGCCCCAACCGGTTTCGCGGCATCCGCCACACCGTAACCTGGGACGACAACCCTGAGGTCTCGAACACCGCCGCTCATAAGATCAAGGGCCAGATGTCCAGTGACAATTTCCGGGCTGGAGCCAAGATTCTGGCCGACATGGGCCACTCCCTGGAAGGCTGGATGTACTTCACCCAGATGGAAGAACTGGCCGAGCTAGCAAAGGCGGTCCCGAACCTGACCATCATCCTCTGCCACGTGGGCGGGCTGTTGGGAACCGGCTACTATGCTGGCCGTATCGAAGAGGTGAAAGCCACCTGGACCAAGGGTATCGACGCCGCCGCGCAGCAACCGAACATCTATATGAAGATCGGCGGTATCGGTATGCCCAGTGTGGGGTTCGATTGGCACACGCGGGACAAACCCATCGGCTCGGAAGAACTGGCCTCGGACATGGCCCCCATCGTCAACTACTGCATCGAGAAGTTCGGTCCCAGCCGCTGCATGTTCGAGAGCAACTTCCCGGTGGACAAGGTGTCCTATTCGTACAACGTGATGTACAACGCCTTCAAACGCATCACCAAGGACCACTCGGCCTCGGAGCGCGCCGACATGTTCCACGATGTCGCCGCCAAGGTCTACCGCATAGACGTGTAGTCCACCAGTTACGGGGAGCGATTCCCTTCTAGATCGAGGTCAAAGACGGCCCCCGCTTCCTGCGGGGGCCGTTTCTTTTTGTTGGCATCCGGCTTTCGGGCTCGCCTCCCGTCGGACAGAGGCCACAGGATTCGTTGTAGTATGTGCCCAACCGGATAGAGTGGTGCTTGGCTTTGTCGACCATCGAGCCGCGAGAATCAGATTTCATCGGCCGCCAACGGGAGTTGGCCGTACTGAGCGCCGCCCTAGAAGACGCATTGGCGGGGCGGGGACGGCTTGTGATGCTGGCCGGCAAACCGGGTATCGGCAAGGCACGAATCGCCCAGGAATTGGCCGCGCTGGCCGAGTCCAAAGGCGCCAGGGTGCTGGGCGGATGGTGCTACGAGCACGGAGGCGCCCCAGCCTATTGGCTCTGGGTCCGTTGGACACAATCGGCCACCTGTTGGGGGATGCCAATCGAGACCTCCAGGATTCCGCCAACTCCCACCGTTACGCGAGTCTCCAGGGTCTCCAGGGCAGTTACGGAATCTCCCGCTTCGGGTTGTTAGGTTCATTCGGAAGTTGTTGCGTTTAGGCGGTTGAAATCGCCAGAGCCGGCAAGTGATGATCCGTGTTTTCTATTGCGTTAGCAGATCTGTTAGCAACCATGCACTAGCTTTCCCCTGGTTCGGTTCCTGGTGAAGACGAACCCTAATCCATCTCCCAATACCCATATTTTGTTGCCTTCCGGCATTACTTTGTTGGGCGTTGAAAATTGGGTCACAAAATTGGCCGATGTGGCTTAGTGGACGGGGAGACGGAGTAGAGTCCAACCGCCCAGCAACTAACTCTCCAAGCATCCCGGTGGATTCAAATCAGTTCGATTGCCTGGTTGAAAAGAGTGGTTTAAATGTGGATCCTCGAAGGTTGGCAAGTCCTACCGAACAAGGCGAATCCCGGCATGTCGGAGTGTAGCGCAGGTGTAGCGCGCGTCGTTCGGGACGACGAGATCGTATTGACGTATCTAAACCGGCAGCGGTTTTTCCGGACTGTCTTCTGGTAATTCGACTCCAAATGCGTCGACGTTGAAGGCCAGCATGGAATAACGACCCATGAGGTTGGTTAGCTCAGTCAACCCGAGAACACCGAATTGCGCCAACGCTGCATCGAAGGTGTCCTGTTTGACCTTCCTGGTACGGAAGAACTCTTGGCCGTAATTGACGACCGCTAGAAATTTGTCCGGCAAATGGTCGGCAACAGCAAGGCCCACGGGTTAGACATGGACCTGCTCGACCCCGGCATCTACGACGCTAAGTTGGTCAGCACTACTTCAGTCTGGGAGAGCGACGGCGTCGACCCCTACGAGAACGTTGCCCTTAAGTCCGTCATCAAGAACACGGGAAGCTCGTTCGACATGGACCTTCTTGTCCCTGGCTTCTACGACTCTAAGTTAGTCGGCACTTCCACAGTTTGGGAGAGCGACGGCGTGGGCCCCTACGAGAACGTAGCCCTTAAGTCCGTCATCAAGAGCACGGGAAGCTCGTTCGACATGGACCTGCTCGTCCCCGGCTTCTACGACGCCAAGGTGGTTGGCAACTCCAACGGGACCGAGGGCCTCCAAGAAGACAACATCATCTAGATAGAAAATCACTTAGCGGGGGTTATTGCCTCGACCCTCCGCATTCAGCATCAAGCGAACGGGTTCTTGCCTCGAACCCGTACGCATCAGCCCCGTCCCGATCGATCGGGACGGGGCTTTTTATTGCTCGTATCCAGTCTCGTTTAAAGGCCAAACCCCCATCTGAAACCCCGTCGCAGTCAAACCCACGGTTGCGGTATACTGTCGAGAACGATTTTCCGGCAATCAGCCACCTAAAAGTTCCCGTGAAAAGCCCCTATCCAATCCCTGCCTGCCAGCATGTTTTTATGGAGAGCGGAATTCATGGCCACGAAAACCAAGCCAGGCGTCTTTAGCCGAATCGTCGACGTGGACTCCGGAAGCATCAGCCGCGAGATATTCGTCAACGAAGACATCTACCGCCAAGAGCAGGAACAGATATTCGCCCAGGCCTGGCTCTTTGTCGGCCACGAGAGCCAGGTAGCCAAGCCCGGAGACTTCTTCGTGTCCGCCATGGGCGAGGAATCGGTGATCCTCTGCCGGGACCGCCAGGACCAGATCCACATCTTCCTCAACTCCTGCGCCCACCGTGGCATGAAAGTCTGCCGTTACGACGAGGGCAACACCCCTGTTTTTTCGTGCCCCTACCACGGCTGGAGCTACTCCACCGACGGCAAACTGGTTGGCGTCCCCTACTTCAAAGACGCCTACCAAGAAACGCTGGACAAGTCCAAGTGGGGATTGCCCGAAGTCCCCCAGATGTACAACTACAAAGGCAGCATCTGGGCCTCCTGGGACAAGAAAGCCCCGGCATTCCTTGACTACCTGGGCGATATGAAGGTGTTCTTGGACCTGGCCCTGGACGGGCGCGACGGCAGCGAGGGCGGCTCAGAGATTCTGGGCGGAGTCCAGAAGTGGACCATGCCCAGCAACTGGAAGTTCGCCGCCGAGAACTTTGCCGGAGACGGCTACCACAACATCAGCCACCGCTCGGTAGACATGGTCGGCATCGGCCCCAGCGGCCAGGGACGGCGCGACGGAGACGAGATTTCCACCGCCACCCGCTTGAACATATCATTCCCGGAACTGGGCCACGCCGCGGTGGTGGATATGCATCCAAAGGACACGGCGCAGGTCGCCACCTACACCAACACCCGGGCGGTGGAAGAATATTTCCGGGAGCAGGAAGCCAAGCGGCGCGAGTCCCTGGGCGGCCGCCCCAACCTGATCGGCATGGTGGGCACGGTCTTTCCCAACATGTCCTACCTGGCCCGCCAGCCCCGCTCCATCGCCATGTGGCACCCCCGCGGGCCCAACCTGACCGAGGCCTGGCGTTGGTTCCTGATCGACAAGGACACCCCCGACGAGGTCAAAGAGGTCCTGCGGCATTACTACATTCGCTACTCCGGCCCCGGCGGCATGACCGAGCAGGACGACATGGAGAACTGGAACTACGCCCACAACGCCAGCCGGGGAGCCATCGCGCGCCGGACGCCGTACAATTATGAGATGGGTATCGGGATTTCCCGCGCAGACACCGGACTGCCCGGCGTTGTCACGGAGCGGATCAGCGAGGAGAACCAACGTGGCTTCTACCGCCGCTGGGCCGCCATGATGGACGCCAAAAGCTGGGCCGACCTAACGCCTAGCGCCAAATCCAACGGACACAAGAAAACCAGCTAGCAGCTAACAGGCTACAGATAGGAGAGAATGATATGGCCGCCGTAACACAATTGGGATACGTGGGACTCGGAGTAAGCAACATGGAGGAGTGGGAACACTTCGCCACTGACGTCTTGGGACTGCAGAGCAACGGCATCGACGACGACGGCAATCTGTCCCTACGGATGGACGAATACAGCCACCGCTTCATCATTCAACCCACGGGCAAGGACGACTTAGAATTCGTCGGCTGGCAGGTGACCGACGAGCCTGCCCTCCAGGAGATGGCCGAGCAACTGCGCGAAGCCGGCATCGAGGTCACCGACGGCACCGACGACGACCATAAGGCCCGCCGTGTCGAGGGCATGATCAAGTTCGAAGACCCCGAGGGCACTCCCACGGAGATCTTCTACGGCCCGCCCATCAGCTTCGACCGCCCCTTCAATTCGCCCAGGGCAGTTGGTTTCGTGACAGCCGAACAGGGCATGGGCCATGTGGTCCTCCACGTTGAGAACCTAGACCGCACCGTGAAGTTCTACCGCGACGTACTGGGCATGAAGATCAGCGACTTCATCCGCAACCTCGCCTTCTTTCACTGCAACCCCCGCCACCACTCGCTGGCGCTGATCGAGGCCAAAGCCCCTAAGAGACTGAACCACTTCATGCTCCAGACCGAGTCCATGAACGAAGTAGGCGCCACCTACGACATGGTGCTGGACAACGAGATACCCCTGATCCGGGGCCTCGGCCGCCACACCAACGACCACATGACCTCCTTCTACATGAAGACGCCGTCCGGTTTCGCCGTTGAGTACGGTTGGGGCGCCCGCACCGTGGACGATGCCACTTGGCAGGTGCAGCGCCACGAGAAGGGCAGCATCTGGGGCCACCGAGCTCCGACTCCAGTAGCAGCCAAGTAGTTCGAAAAGACCTGCTAGGAAAAAAGGCAGCCAAATAGATAGATACGACCTGCCCTGCTAGGCATGTGATAGGAACAAGAGATGAAGCTCGGTTATATCGGCACCGGGACCATGGGCAACCCCATGGCCAAGGCCCTCATCGAAGCGGGACACGCGGTCACCGTCTTTGACGTGCGCCGCGAGTCGGCCACCAACCTGTGCGAGATGGGCGCCAACTGGGCCGATACCCCCCGGGAATTGTCCGAAAACAGCAAGGTGGTGTTCACCTCGCTGCCCGGCCCAGTGGAGGCCGAAAGCGTGCTCACCGACCCGGACACCGGCATCCTGGCCGGACTGAAGACCGGCGGGGTCTGGGTAGACACCACCACCAACTCCCCCACCGTGATCCACAAGCTGGCCGGCATCTGCAAGCAACGCGGCATCGAGATGCTGGACTCTCCGGTCAGCGGCCGCATCCCCAACATGACCATGATGGTCGGCGGCGACCCGGCCGTTTTCGAGAAACACCGGGCCGTGCTGGAGACCATGGGCAAAGACGTCATCTACGTGGGCGGGACCGCCTCAGGCTGCACGGCCAAGCTGGTCACCCAATACCTGGGGTACTCCAACTTCATCGCCGGCATCGAGGGGATGCTCATCGGGGCCAAAGCCGGTCTCGACATGGACGTCCTGGCCAAGTTGATCCCCATCAGCGCCTCGGCCAGCGGCGTCATGGCCCGTTCCATGGACGTGGTCCTAGACGGCACATTCGCCTCCAACGGGACCCTGGACATCGTGGCCAAGGACCTGCACCTGGCCTGCCAACTGGCCCGGGACGTGCAGGCCCCGTCCCGCATCGGAGATATAGTGGACGACGTTCTGCAACGAGCCCAGGCCCAGGGATTGGGCCAAGAAGGGTACCCCGTCGTAGCCCGCATCTTGGAGCAGATGGCCAACGCCGAAGTCCGCTCCAAGTCCCCGCGCACCCCTAAAACCGAATAGCCAATAATCTCGCCCTGATCTGAGGAGACGACCCAACATGGCAACCGCCCGCAAGTCCCCAAGCAAGAACGGCCACTCCAATACCATGGTCGACTTGGCCGCCGGCACCGTCAGCCGGGAGGTCTTCGTAAACCCGGAGATCTACGCCCAGGAGCAGGAAAAGCTATTCGCCAGGGCCTGGCTGTTCGTCGGACACGAAAGCCAGGTCAGCAAGCCCGGAGACTTCTTCGTGTCTTCGATGGGCGAGGAATCGGTGATCCTCTGCCGCGACCGGAAGGGCGAGATTCACGTCTTTCTAAATTCCTGCTCCCACCGGGGCATGAAGGTCTGCCGGTACGACGAGGGAAACACCCCGGTGTTCAGTTGCCCCTACCATGGCTGGAGTTACGGCACCGACGGAGCGCTGGTCGGCGTCCCCTATTACAAGGACGCATACCAAGAGACCCTGGACAAGTCCAAGTGGGGACTTCCGGAAGTAGCCCAGATGCGTAATTACATGGGCTCGATCTGGGCCACCTGGGACAAGCATGCGCCATCCTTCGAGGAATACATGGGCGGTTTCCTGACCTACCTGCATTTCCTGCTGGACACCTGGGACGGCGCCGGCGGAGAGGTGGAGATATTCGGCGGAGTCGAGAAATGGGTCATTCCCTGTAACTGGAAGTTCCCTTCAGAGAACTTCATCGGCGACCGCTACCACAACATCAGCCACCGGTCTGTCGACATGGTCGGCCAAGGCCCCAGCGGTAGCGGACGGCGCGACATGCAAGAACGGGAGGGCGCCGCTGCCCTGGACATCTCATTCCCGGAGCGCGGCCACGGGACCATCACCTTCCTGCGTCCTGATGACCGTGTTATACCCGCATACCAACACTCACCGATCGTTTCGGAGTATTTCGCCCACTGTGAATCGGAGCGCCGCAAGAACTACGGGCAGTGGGCCCGCTTGGTTCCCGGTCCCAGCACCGTGTTTCCCAACATGTCGTACCTGCCCCGGCAGCCCCGCACCATCTCCGCCTGGCACCCCCGCGGCCCCGACAGCCACGAGGCCTGGCGGTGGTTCCTGATCGACAAGAACGCCCCGCCCGAGGTCAAAGAGTTCCTGCGCCACTACTACATCAGCTATTCGGGCCCTGCCGGTCTCACCGAGCAGGACGACATGGAGAACTGGAACTACGCCCATAACGCCAGCAAAGGGGTTATAGCCCGGCGCCACCCCTACAACTATCAGATGGGCATGGGCTTCGATGGCCCGCCGGTGGACACCGACGGCCTGGATATGCCCGGCAAGATCAGGAACGTAACAGCGGCCAAAGCAGCGGAGCACAACCAACGCGGCTTCTACCAACGCTGGTCCGAGTTCATGAACGCCCCCGACTGGGACACCCTAGCCACCTGGCGCAACGGGAACGGGCAAGGGCATTAACCCATTCCCCTGAAGCCAACAGTCCCTTCCCCCGTCGCAATGGGGGAAGGTTAGGATGGGGGCAACCCCTCAAGCTAAGTCAATTAACTCAGGGTAGCAAAGTCCTAGACCCCGCCACGGAGGCCCCAGGAACATGACAACAACCGAGTCAGCCATCGCCCATCTGCTGCTCAAAGAAGAGGTCAAAGAATTCCTCTACGCGGAAGCAGAGATGCTGGACGAGCGAAACTTCGAGGAGTGGCTGGACCTGCTCACCGACGACATCCGCTATTGGATGCCCATGCGCCGCAACGTAAAGTCCAACGAGATGGAGCGGGAGTTCACCCGCGAAGGTCAGGACATCAACTGGTTCGACGAGGGCAAAGAAACCCTGGACCGACGCGTGCGACAGATCCGGACCGGCGTCCATTGGGCGGAGGAACCCCTGTCCCGCATCCGCCACTTCATCACCAACGTGCAGCTCCTGAATGCCACGCCGTCAGCCTCCGACCCCACCGAGGTTTCAGTGCGGTGCCGGTTCCTAGTCTACCGCAACCGGGTCCAGACCGAGACCGACTTCCTCATCGGCAAACGGGAGGACACACTCCGAAAGGTGAACGGGAACTGGAAGATCGCCGAGCGCAAGATCACCTTAGATCAGAACGTGCTCTTGGCCAAGAACCTTACGTTCTTCTTCTGATTCCAGACGCCCGCATAAGTATTAATAGATTAGTTCTTCGGCGCAGACGCCGAGAGGTTTTGATATGGCTGAAGTAGTAAACCTGATCACCCTGGAAGAAGGGGCCACCATAGCCACCGCCACGGGAGCCACGGCGGAGGTGGTGGAAAACCCCAAAGACGGCGTCTGGGTATTTGCGAAGTATGTGACCAACCCAGATGACCCATCACTGGTCGGGACCGAAGATATGTTCTTCGCTGCCGACATCGTGGAAGTGCTGAAGTAATGGTGAACTCGGTCTCCCCACAACCCAGCCACGAGCTACTGCGGGAAGCCTTCCAAGCCGGGTTCGACTCCATCGACGACGGCGACGGCTTCTATTTCGGGTTTCACGCCTTCCTGAAAGACCACGGCTTTGGGCTACGGGAAGACATCCCCTGCACCTGCTCAGACAACGGCGCCCACGGCCACCAGCCAGAGTGCCGGTGGATCAAAGCCTAACCTTCATTGCACCGGCAAATGCTGGAAGCCAGGTTGTCCACCCCCCCGCTCATGGTGAGCCTGTCGAACCACGTACTTCGCCCAAACCAAATTCCTGCCTAGAGAAACGTCCTTCGACAGGCTCAGAATGAGCGGTAGTGTTGCTCTGCAATCTACCTACAAATTTGCGACCAACTGAAACGTTTCTACGCCGCGCTCCTCATCTCGTTGATCGCCAGGATCATCTCGTTCAGCCGCCCAGGGCTCTTCTTGTTGTTTCAGAAGGATATCCTGGGCTTTGACAGCAGTTCGGGTTCGTCCTGTTCCTGACGCCGCGCCTCTGCCTTCTCTATCTTGCCAGACTCGATGAGGTCCGCGAACGACTCGTTCAACTGGGCGATATTTTCCGCCGATAGCTCTTTTTCCAGCCTGATCACCAGCTTGTCATGGACCTGACGGACGGAGTGGTAGGTGGAATAGTAATGCTTGATCCAGGCCACCGCCTCTTCGGCCGAGTGAGCGATCTTGTACAAAGACAGGTCTTCAGGGGATATCAACTTCCTGGCCAGTAGCTGGTCTCTGATAAACCGGTCCCAGGTCGCCTAATAGTCGTCTCCGGGAACCTCCATCAACACCAACGGCATGGGTTGCGCCTTGCCTGTCTGCAGCAGCGTTAAGACCTCGAAACCCTCGTCTTGGGTGCCGAACCCGCCGGGAAACAGCGCGCAGGCGTCCGCCTCCATCACGAAGAATAGCTTCCGGGTGAAGAAGAAATGAAACGAGATAGATTTGGGGTCGTCCTGCATAACCGTGCTAGGAGTTTCGAACGGGAGCAGGATATTTACCCCAAAGCTGTTCTCTTCCCCAGCGCCGTCGATTCCCGCCTTCATGATTCCGGACGCGGCGCCGGTGATCGCCATGAAACCCTGATCGGCCATCTGGTGGCCGAAGTCGGCGGCCATCTTGTAATGGGGTTCGCCATCTGGTGCCCGTGCCGAGCCGAAGATGGACACCTTCCGGATGCTACGGTACGGCTTGAACACACGTGCGGCGTACCGGAACTCGTACATGGTCCGGCTGACAACCTTTAGGTCCAGGATGTCCAATTCATCCCTTTTGGTTTTGAGGGCGTTCAGCAATATCTCGCGGTAGAACCACTTGCGGAGGTCCCTGCCCTCGAACTCGGTGATATCTCTGGCTTCTTGGACTATCTCTTCATTGGTGTCAAGTTTCATGGTTCCCTTGCTACTTTGCCCAAAGGGTGCTGGGCTCGCCGGTTTTTATCTAATGATATCAATGCGGCGAACATCGGTATAACCCTTTGTAATAAACATAGTAGGCGGAGGGGTTTCTCTCTAGGGGAGCGTTCAGATAAAAATCTATCAACGTAGGGGCGGGTTTCTAACCCGCCCTGTTGTTTCGCCACCGTAGCTATCGAAGCTATGTAACGACTTGGAAGATTGGTGTCAGACGAAGAGAGCGTTGGCCGACAAGAACTTGGCTTGTAATCACTCGGGCGGGTTGGAAACCCGCCCCTACGCCGTCACCCTACGTCATTCCGGCGAAAGCAGGAAGGTGGATTCACATTTGAAGTACAACACTTGATCCCGGAATACCTCGGCGGGAGTGAGGAATCCGAGGCACTTACGTGGGGTATTATCATACGCCCGCAT
>Ga0066376_10002007_pt1 | contig 19324 bp, 20 predicted proteins | sample Knorr_S15_td_Bot_FD_77009 | JGI IMG/M metagenome (GOLD analysis project Ga0066376, IMG submission 77009) | Marine microbial communities from Southern Atlantic Ocean transect - Knorr_S15_td_Bottom_ad_5009_LV_A | ecosystem: Environmental > Aquatic > Marine > Oceanic | place: Southern Atlantic... | reverse complement strand
GGCTCTAGGAGAGGTGCCGGAGCGGTCGAACGGAGCGGATTGCTAATCCGCGACTCTTTATGGGTCTCGTGGGTTCGAATCCCACCCTCTCCGCCAAATATTTTTTTATAACTTATAACATGAAAAAGCTGGTACTAATCATTATCATAATCCTACTATTAATTGTGGCTGGAATTGCATATCTATCCACAAAACAAGAAGAGACTATTAAACTTACTCAGCCAATCGAAAAAACCGTTACATGGGAAGAGGCTGTTAATATTTTGAATACAGGACAAGTGGCATATGTTATGCAAGCTCATAATCTCGATGTTATATTGTATCTTAAAGATAATACGACTCTAAAGACCAAGGAGCCTCATATAGATGATATTATATTTGCTGTAGAAAAATGTGGAGAACCCTGCAAAGATCTACCGATAGCAACAGAGTAATATTTAAAATACTTGAAATATGTATCAGGAACTACTCAAGTGGGATATTTATGAAATTAAAACTAAATCAACTCCAACAACTGGAGTTATGCTTCGTGGAAGAATCAGAAAATTTTGTTTAGAAAATAAAAGAAATGTTCTTGTAGAGAATGCACAAGATATTAAAGAGTCTGTAAGATTTGCAATACCTTCTGGTGAAGATTCTTCTATAATTCAAAAATATATAAATAAAATTTTATCTGATGCATCAATTAATTTGGTTGAAGAAGATGTTCCTAATCCAGTTCTATCAAAGCTAAAAGTAAACATTGAAGATAGGTATACGTTATAATATCTTATGAAAAAATAAAGAGGAGGGTCTGGCCCGAGTATTTCGAGGCTATTTTAATTTGAAATAAATTTAGATTTTTTTTCAAAAGTTAGAATATCCTGATCCCAAAAGCCTGGCTTTCTTTTCCATTGACCAGGATATTTTTTTACAAGAGTTAATCCTGCTAGATCGGCCATTTTTTGAATACCGTCGGTTGTAATAGCAATAAAATTTTCAGGCACTTTAACATTAGATATGGTAAACCAGTTCTGAGAATTATAAATTGGCTTGTTGAAGTTAAACCAGGGCTTGTTAATGGTACTAGCTTGTCGATAATAGTCTTCATCTAATAAACAGAAGGTTATTAAAGCCTTTCCACCTGACTTAAGAACTCTACCAACCTCACCAAAGTAATAAATAGCGTCTTGTTCATTGAGATGAGTCCAGATGGATTTAGAAACAACTAGATCAATGCTCTCATCAAGAATATCCCAGGGCTGATGCTTTGAGTCTTGATGAGGAGCATAGGCCGCATTTCTTACTGGATGATATATAAAGGAAAGGCTGAGAATTTTTTCAAAATGCTTTCGACAGTATTTGATGTCTTCTTCCCTAACATCTAATCCAATATATTCTCCCCCGTCTTTGACTAAGGACTCGCTGGCAATGGCTAATAGACCCGTACCGCAACCTATATCAAGAATCTTGGGCCTAACCACATCCTTCACAAGACCATTTATTAATACTTTAAAAACACCAATCGACTCAGCATAAGAGATGACAGAACTAGCGCCACCTGATCTTTTCAAAAAGCTAGGTACTAGTTTCATTATTTTCAAATCTTCTCTGATTCCTAAAGATAAAAGTGGGGCGATAAGCTTTCTATCAACCTTCATAAAGATGAGATCAACTAAAACAAATATATAGCGACATAAGTATTTCCAGCATATCCGTCGTAATTTTTTCATTGCTCCGATAATACTTCTTTTATTTTTATAAATCAATTTTGACTATATAAGTAAACGGTTTATAATATTCGCATGCAAAACAATCTATCATCCTTAAAAAACCAGGGGCGTATTAACATGTTTAAAACATGGTCTCTATTTTTTTACTTCTCCCTTATAGTTATTGGTGCTGGTTATATTTTTTCCCAATATTTTGGTAATTCTAATATATTATATTTTGCTGTTGGTTTTAGTATTTTAATGAGTTTCTTCAGTTATTGGTTTTCTGACAAATTAGTCTTAAAAATGACTAAAGCTAAGCCACTTAATAAGGCGGAGTATCCGGAGATTCATGAAATAATAGTTAATCTTTGTCAGAAAGCAGACTTGCCTCTACCAAAGATATATATAGTAGATGAATCAGCTCCGAATGCTTTTGCTACTGGAAGAGATTATAAGCACTCAGTAATAGCAGTTACAAAAGGACTGGTGCAAGTACTTAATAAAAAAGAGCTGGAAGGGGTATTAGCTCACGAACTCTCTCATATTAAAAATAAGGACATGTTGGTCTCCACTATGGCGGTAGTTCTAGCTGGTTTTATTACCATCCTCTCTGACATCTTCCTACACTCATTGATTTGGGGTAGTTTTAGCCGAGATGATCGTAACAGTGCAGGGGGAGTTGTCTTAATACTTGCTCTTGCTGGAGCTATTTTGGCTCCTATCGGTGCTACTTTAATGAGATTAGCGGTTTCTAGAAAAAGAGAGTTTCTAGCTGACTCTTCAGGAGCTTTGATTAGTGGTAATCCAGAAGGTTTAGCCTCTGCATTAGAAAAGATCTCATCTCACGCCACACCAATGAGAGCGGCTAACAATGCCTCAGCTCATCTTTGGATTAGCGACCCTTTCAAGGGGATGCGTAAGAAAAATCTAGCCACTAATATTCATAAACTGTTTCTTACTCACCCACCAACAAGGGAAAGGGTTAGGATCTTACGTGGCCGATAGCTTATAGAGTGGCGCGAAGGCCAGAAAAAGGTAATAATTTAAGTATTACATTATGACTTACACTTTAGATAAACTAAAGAAAAAATTAGCGCTACCAGAATCATTACAAATTAAATTTCCTCCTGCAGAAATTGAGGCTGATTTAGCCATTCCCTGTTTTAGAGAGGATCCAAAAAAAATAGCTCGTAAGATTAAAGGCCTTAAACTTCCTCTAATTGAAGAAATAAAGATCGAAGGACGTTATGTTAATCTAATTCTCAATAAAAACTTGTTAGCCAAACAAGTATTAAGTGATATTGAGAAGTCGGGTGATAAATATGGTTGGGCTAAAGATGGAAAAAAGATTTTAATCGAATATTCTAGCCCTAACATTGCTAAGCCAATGCACATTGGTCACTTAAGAAACAATGTGATTGGTCACTCTCTGGAAAAAATATATGAGGCTAGGGGTAATAAGGTAACTAGCATTAATCACATTGGTGATTGGGGTACTCAATTTGGAAAATTAATTCTTGCTTGGCAAAAATGGGGGCCCAAACCAATCACTACCGAAAATCTCTATAAGTTGTATGTCAGAATTAATAAGCAAACTGCTAAAAATAAGGAGCTAGAGCAAGAAGCTCGAGATACTTTTACTAAATTAGAGAAGGGTGACAAGAAGCTACTTAAGATCTGGGAGAGATTTAAAAATCACAGTATTAAAGAGTTTAAAAAAACCTATAAAGAATTTGATATTAATTTTGATCTTTGGTTGGGAGAGAGTTTTTATAAAGAGGCGGCTGAAAAGATAATTAAGGAAGCGCTCAAAAAAGGAGTGGCCCATAAAGAGGAGGATGGGGCTATAGTAGTTGATCTAGAAAAACACAAACTTCCCTCCTACATTCTACAAAAAGCTGATGGCTCAACTCTTTATGCGGGTAGAGATCTAGCCGCTGCCAAATGGCGCTTGCAAAAATATAAGCCAACAAAGATATTGTATGTTGTTGGTCATGAACAAGAGCTATACTTCAAACAAATTTTTAAAACTTTAGAACTTCTAGGTTATGACTCTAGTAAGTTGGAGCATATAAACTATAACCTATAACAATAGGGGGTAAGAAGGCTTCTACTAGAGCAGGGAGGACTGTTTTTCTTGATGAGGTTATCAAGGAAGCTCTCCGTCGTACAAAAAATAACAAGATTATTGGTCTTGGGGCAGTAGTTTACAACACTCTATCTCAAAAACGTAATAGAGCAATTGCTTTTGATTGGAAGAAGATACTCAATCTAGAGGGTAACAGCGCTCCATACATTCAATATGTATATGTTAGAGCTCAAAGCATTCTTAAAAAAGCGGGCAAAAAGAAAGTTGGTGGTAAGATAGTAATTGAGACTGAGAGAGAGGTTCGATTGATTAAATTAATGGCTCATTATCCAGAAATAATTAAACAGGCTCAATTATTAAACGAGCCTTATTTGATTGCTAGCTATCTCAATGATCTAGCTCAAGAATTCAATCGCTTCTATAACTCTGATCCTGTATTAGCAGCTAATGATTCTTCTAAAGTAAAAACTCGGTTGTTAATTGTTTCTGGGGTTGCTAAAATTATAAAAAATGGTCTAGTATTGCTGGGAATTAAAACACCAAAGAAAATGTAATTATGATTAAATCTTTATCCAATATTTTTGGGAGAAAAAAGAAAATCGTTGTTTTGATGGGAGGACCCTCTTCTGAACATGAGGTTTCTTTGTGGACTGGAAAAATGGTGGTTAAACATCTTGATAAGAGAGCTTATCAAGTAGAGCCAATTATTATTACCAAAGATAATGAGTGGCCTATTAAACCAAAAGATTTAGATTGTGATGTCGCATTTATTGCTATGCATGGTGAATATGGCGAGGATGGTCGTATTCAGTCTTTATTAGGGAAACATAATATCCCTTATACCGGATCTGGTCAGAAGGCTAGTAAGTTAGCTATGGACAAAGCGCTAGCGTCTAAGGCTTTAGAGAAGGTTGGTTTAACCTCTCCATCCTTCGTTACCTTTAAAAAAGGTAATATGAAAGTTAGTTGGAATAATTTATTAAAGCTAGGTTTACCAGTAGTGGTTAAGCCTGTTGATCTTGGTTCAAGTGTTGGCACTACCATTGTAAGAACTATTGGTAAGCTAGCGCCAGCTATTAACGACTCTCTTCAATACAGTAATAAGGTCATGGTTCAAAAGTATATTAAAGGTAGAGAGTTTACTTGTGGTGTCATAGAGCAAGGAGGTAAAACGAGTGCCCTGCCTCCAACTGAGATCATTCCTAAGAAACAAAAGTTTTTCGACTTCAAGGCTAAATACACTCCAGGAGCTTCAAGAGAGATTACCCCTCCTAATTTACCCAAGGAGTTAATACAGCTCATTCAAGACAAAGCCGTACTAGCTCATAAGTCTCTTGGTTGTTCTAGTTACTCTAGAGTTGATTTTCTTATGGATAAAGATAATAGAGTTTACTTCCTTGAGGTTAATACTCTTCCCGGCCTAACAAAAACTAGCCTTCTACCTCAAGCTGCTAAGAAGGCTGGCATTGATTTCCCAAAACTTCTTGATATTATTATTGGTAATGTCAGAAATTAAATGGAAATCCTTAGAGTTTGAACACCGAGAGAAAAATTTCTCTTGGTATTTTATAGCTGTACTAATAGGAGCTAGTATCACTATAATTGCTCTCTGGCAAAAGAATCTGCTACTAGCTATCTTTACTATCATCGCTACCACTATGACGATCTATTGGGCTAGTCAGAAACCTCGCACAATTAACTACAGTCTAACTGATAACCATTTTATGGTTGATGAGACAACTTATGATCTAGAGGCCTTTTCTGAATTTTATGTTGACAATCATCTTCTAGTCTTGAAGAATAATAATCGACTTGATAGTTATGTCAAAGCAATGATTGAAAGCAGTCAAAAGAATGAGATTAAAGAACATTTAGAACATATCTTGCCAGATTTTGATTATGAAGAGTCTCTTTCAGAAGCTATTAGTAGAAAAATAGGTTTTTAAGCACCCGTAGTTCAACGGATAGAATATAGGATTGCGGATCCTAAGATCGAGGTTCGATTCCTCGCGGGTGCACAAGTGTTGTTTCTCGTATTGTTTATTGTCAAAAGTAATAATTTATATATAATAGAGTAGTATGAAGAAAAAGGAGGTGTTCAAAATAATAGTAGTTGTCTTTTTAATTTTAGTTTTTATCTTAAGCTATACTGTATTTTTCTTCCCTTTCTCTTCTGCACCTCAACCAACTCAAGAATCAAATTTTCAAGGGCCTGAAAGTGCACCAAAAGACTTCAAAGGACCTACTGGTCTCCCTAATGTTCAGGAGCCAACTGAGGCACCGCCTCAAAACTAGAAGCAGGAGTAGTTCAGTGGCAGAACATCTCGTTGCCAACGAGAAGGTCGCGGGTTCGATCCCCGTCTCCTGCTCAAATTAAAATCCCCCTTATACAATTATAAGGGGGATGATCTTTGACCAACTCTCAGTTACCAGCTCAACTGTTAGGAGGTTTGTAAGTTCCTTTTTCAACCTCTCGAGCTGTCACACTTTTCATTTTTTTCGTGATGTCAATCACCTCTTGAGAGTGCAAAGCGACTCCATTAGCCAAGGGGTACTTTCTCTCTGTAATCTCGTAAGCCAACTCTACAGCTTCTACTGGAATAAAGCTGGTTTCCAAATCCTCGAAAGTTGTAACAATAATAGTTCCATGATTTGGACTGAGAATCAAAGATACTCTTACTCTACTTTCAGACTCCGTAAACATTGATTTTCCTTTTCATCTAGAGCTACGTGAGAGATACTCCATCAACATCTTCTTTCGCTAAGGACATCCTTAACCAAAAAAAGAATGCCGATGAAGACCTCGATCATGATAAATTGTTCACTTGTCACTGGCTAACTCCTACAATTCAAAGAACTTTCGCTTCCCAATCTGAAGGACAGATCCTCCTTTGATTGAGATCTTAGTGCTATACCCTTTTTTAACTTCCTTGTCGATTCTAATACCTCCCTGATCAATCAAGCGCCTAGCCTCACTCTTGCTCTTAACACCCGCCTTGATCAATAAATCTACCAAATTAATTTTCTTAGCTTTTATTTTTAACTTAACAATATCGGTTGGTTGTTCTTTTTTGGAAAAGACTTTAATAAAATAATCTTCGGCTTTCTGAGCTAATTTTTTATTGTGCAAGTCAGCAACAATAGTCTTGGCTAGTAACAACTTGTTCTTTCTCTGGTCTTTAGAGCGTGGCTTTTTAAGATCAGTTAACAAGTCAAAGTATTTTGATATTAAAGCATCGGGGATAGACATGATCTTACCAAACATATCATTAGGCTTATCATTTAAACTAATGTAGTTATTAAAGCTTTTACTCATCTTCCGTTTTCCATCTGTACCCTCTAATAATGGAAGAGTAAGAACGTTTTGTGGTTTCATGCCTGACTTACTCATCAAGTCTCTTCCAGCCAAGATGTTTAGTCTTTGGTCTCGTCCACCAATTTCTAAATCAGCCTTGATTATCACTGAGTCATAAGCCTGCATAATTGGATAAATCAGTTCATGGTAACCAACCGGCTTACCTTCCTTAATTCTTTTAGAAAAGTCATCTCTTTCTATTAACTGTTGAACCGTAAAGGAGGCCATGAGGTCTAATAATTTATTAAAATCTAACTTTTTAAACCATTGGCTATTATATTTTATCTCAACTTTTTTTAAATTGAGGATCTTGCCCGCTTGATCAAGATATTCCCTCATATTTTTCTTTACCTGAGCTGTGGTTAAAGATTCACGAGCACCAACACGATCGGTTGGATCACCTATCATGGCTGTGAAATCACCTATTATTAAAATAACCTTGTGACCAGCATCTTGAAATTGCTTAAGTTTCCTTAAAGCAACAGCGTGACCAAGGTGAAGATCGGGAGCGGTAGGGTCTATTCCTAATTTAACTCTTATCTTCTTAGACTTAAGCTGTTTTTGTAGATCGTTTTTATTAATCACCTCCTCGACACCTCGAGAAAGAAGTTCTTTATTAGAGATGGGCATGACTATATTTTAGCCCTTACTAACAATCTCGTCTATAAGGCCATACTTTTTAGCCTCTTCAGCGGAAAGATAAAAATCTCTATCAGTATCTTTTTCTATCTTAGAAAGTGTCTGACCAGTATGATTAACTAAAATATGATTGAGTTTGTCCTTGATCTTTAAAATATGCCGAGCAGCAATATCAATATCAACTGCCTGACCCTCAGCACCACCCATTACCTGGTGCAGCATGACCTCAGAGTTAGGAAGAGCGCTTCTTTTACCTTTGGTACCAGAAGCTAGTAAAACGGCTCCCATAGAGGCAGCTAGGCCGATACAGATAGTATGAACGTCTGGCTTCACATACTGTATGGTATCGTAGATAGCCATACCAGCAGTAACAGAGCCACCAGGAGTATTGATATAAAGTTTGATATCCTTTTTTTGATCTTGGTGTTCAAGAAATAAAAGTTGGGCAATCACTGTATTAGCCAAAGCATCAGTCACTGGACCGCTTAGAAAAATTATTCGTTCTTTGAGTAGTCGAGAGTAGATATCATAAGCTCTCTCACCGTATGCTGATTTCTCAACGACTGTAGGAATAAGATAGTTTTGAGTTTCTTTATTCATGATTATTGATTATCGAAAAATTCAAAAACTTTTTTGTTTTGTATTACACCATAAATGTAATCATAAAATTTCTGATTATCAAGAGAAGCTTGATCATGATTGTATTTTTGAATCTCTTGCTTCAAATCTTCCTCGGTTGGATTAAGACTTTCTTGTTCAGCAATCTTATAAATTACTAAATGAGATAAGACTCTTCTCTTGGCTGTTGGTTCAAAATCTTTTCTAACCTCCTCTTTAGACTTACCACTATTCTTCCAAGTTGCTTCTGACTCTTTGACCAAGTCATCAAGAGTACGATCGATCATAACTTGAGGCATCTCGATTTTAGAGGCTTTAACCACATCATCTATTATCTTGAGATGAGCTTTCTCTTTCTCTCTCGTCTGCTTCTCTTCAAAAATTCCTTTTTTAATATCTTCCTTTAGATCAGTAATGTTTTTAAATTTACCCAAAGCTCCAGCGAACTCATCATTCATCTCAGGAAGTTTTCTCTCAAAGACTTCTTTGAGGTTAACTTTGAAATCTAGCTTTTTACCACGCATGTCTTCTTTCCAGTAGTCCTCTGGAATAGTTAATTGAAAAGATTCTTCGTCACCAGCTTTATGATCTATAATCTTTACCTCAAAACCTGGTAAGAACTTCCCCTCTCCTAAGATAAACTGGTCAGAACTTTTTTCACCATTAACTTCGTAGTCGATTTTAACAACGTCTCCTTTTTTAGCCTCTCTACTAACAGCTATAATCTGAGCTCTAGAGTTACGCAACCATTCAAGAGATTTTTCAACCTCATCTTCATCAACTTTAATATCTTCTAACTTGCCCTTAATCTCCTTCATCTCTTTAGAAGCTATTTTTTTGTAATTACCAATCTTTATCTCAGGAAAGATTGTGATATTTCCTGTATATTTTAAGCCATCAACACTTGAGGTTATTTCAATCTCTGGTTGAGATACCAAAGTCCAATCATTCTCCTTAACTAAACTATTTAAACTTGAACGAATCGCCTCTTGAGCAGCTACTTCAAAGACCTTCTCTTTATCAATTGATTGTTCAGCTAATTCTTTAGGAACATTACCTTTACGAAAACCTTTAAGCTCTACCTGTGAGGTAGCCTGATCGGAAGCCTTCTGCCAATATTCCTGAAACTCATCCTTAGTTAGTTCAACGCCCAGCTCAATGATTGAGCCAGGCTTTTTGTTAATTGTATTTTTCATATTAGAGTAACGGAGCGATTATCAGCGCCACAATGCTGACTATCTTAATTAGAATGTTAAGACTTGGCCCAGAGGTGTCTTTAAAAGGGTCACCTACTGTGTCACCAACAACAGCCGCTTTATGGGTAGCAGAACCCTTACCTCCAAGATTTCCTTCTTCAATATACTTCTTAGCATTGTCCCAAGCACCACCAGCGTTGGCCATCATAACAGCCATCAAGAAACCGGTAATAAGCGCACCAACGAGCAAGCCAACTAAAGCTTCTGCTCCTTTGTCACCAAAACCGAAACCAACAGCGACAGGAATGATAACAGCTAGTAAGCCGGGCAAGATCATCTCCCAAAGAGCTGCCTCGGTAGCGATAGAAACAACTTTTTCATAATCTGGTTTAGCTTTACCCTCTATCAAACCAGGAATCTCTTTAAATTGACGGCGAACTTCATGAACAATCTTCATAGCTGCTTTACCAACAGCTTTCATTGTCATAGCAGAGAACAGAAAGGGCATCGCACCACCGATGAATAAACCGGAGATCACCACTGGATCACCTAAGTTAACAACCTCTAAGCCAACCACCTTAAAGAAAGATACTAATAAGGCTAGTGATGTAAGAGCGGCAGATCCGATAGCGAAACCTTTACCGATAGCAGCGGTAGTATTACCAACCGCATCTAAAGTCTCCGCTGTTTTTCTAACATCCTCACCCATACCAGCCATTTCAGCAATACCAGCGGCGTTATCCGCTACTGGTCCGTAAGTGTCTGAGGCTAAAGTAATACCAAGAGTTGCGAGCATACCTACAGCAGCAATAGCAATGCCGTAAACACCTGCTAACCAAGTAGTTAAAAGAATAGTAGTTACCACAATTGCTACTGGAGCAATGGTAGACATCATACCGTAAGAGAGACCACTAATAATGTTAGTGGCTGCACCAGTTTTGGAAGCTTCGGCAATCTCTCGAGTAGGACTAAACTCACTAGAAGTGTAGTAGTTAGTAATCAAACCAATTAAGAGGCCGGCTACTAAACCAGCAATAACTGACCAGAAAACATTAAGAGGATTTCCTTCGATAAACTTGTTAGCTAAGAAGTAAGCGCCTCCGGCAAAAAGAAGAGCGGAAGCAAAGATGCCATTATGCATAGCAGCGCCAATCTTATCAGGATTAGAAGTTCTAACCAAAAAGATTCCTAAGATGCTAGCAGCAATACCTAAGCCAGCTAACATAAGAGGAAAGACCACAACGTTAGCGCCAAAAGTTGCTACCGCCATAGAACCTAAAATCATAGCTGCTATTAAAGAGCCTACGTATGATTCAAAAAGATCAGCTCCCATACCAGCAACATCACCAACATTGTCACCAACGTTATCAGCGATAACAGCTGGGTTACGAGGATCATCTTCTGGAATACCAGCCTCTACCTTACCAACTAAGTCAGCACCAACATCAGCGGCTTTGGTAAAAATACCACCACCAACACGAGCAAAAATAGAAATTAAACTGGCACCAAAACCTAAACCAATGATTGAACTAATGCTATTAGTGGCTAGATAAAATCCTGTTACAGATAGCAATCCTAGAGCAACTACAAGAAATCCAGTTACTGAACCAGATCTAAAAGCAATTGCTAACGAAGGGCCAACACCCTTTCGAGCAGCTTCTGCTGTACGAGTGTTGGCGCGTACTGCTACATTCATACCAATATATCCTGTAACAGATGAGGCGATTGCACCTAATAGAAAACCTGCCGCTGTAAGTGGATCAATAAAAGCATAGATTAATGCACCAAGAGCAACAATCACTACTGCTAAGGTACGATATTGTTTATTAAGATAAGCTTTAGCACCAGCTTGAATAGCTCTACCAATCTCTTGAACCTTATCGTTACCAGCTGGTTTATTCATCAACCAGAAAATAGTGTAAATACTGTAAACAATAGCGGCAACGATTGGAGTGAAAATTAAATAGTTTATTATACTCATAGTTTATTCTTCTTTCTCTTCTTTCTCTTCTTTCTCTTCTTTCTCTTCTTTTTTATCTTCCACTTCTTCAGATGGAGATTCTTCAACTTTAACCTCTTCTTCTTTTTCTTCTTCGGATGGAGATTCTTCAACTTTAGCCTCTTCCTCTTTTTCAGATTCAGATTCAGAAGCTTTTTCTTCTGTTTTTACTTCTACATTATCTTCAGCTGATTTTTCATCTGCCTCTTTAGCCTCAGCCTTCTCTTTAGCATTAGCTATACCACTTTCCTGAACTTCGTCAGGATTACTCTGAGAACGAACATCTATTTTCCATCCGGTTATTTTAGCTGCTAAACGAACGTTTTGTCCACCCTTTCCGATAGCTAGGCTAAGCTGATCATCAGCAACAAAAGCTCGAGCTTCTCTTTTTGGTAATAACTCTACCATTTTTACCTTAGCTGGCGATAGGGAGTTAGCTATAAAGGTAGCTGGGTCTTCAGACCATTCAATAATGTCTAATTTTTCTTGACCCAACTCGTTACTAACAGCCATAACTCTCATTCCTCGTTGACCAACACAAGAACCAACTGGATCGATACCATCTACATTAGAGAAGACTGCAAATTTAGTTCGACTACCAGCCTCTCGGGCGATAGCTTTGATCTCAACAGTTTCATCAGCTATTTCTGGCACCTCCATAGCAAAAATTTTACTAACAAATTTAGGATGTGCGCGAGAAAGAACAATACCTGGAGATCGAGAGTCTTCCTGAATAGCAGTCACATAAAACTTAAGTCGGTCACCGGAACGATAATGTTCGCCAGGAATAGATTCGTTATAGAACATAATACCGGTAGCTCGACCAAGATCAATGTAAACATTACCTCGCTCGAAGCGTTGAACTGTGCCGCTAATTATTTCTCCTTCCTTATCTTTAAATTCTTGTAAAATAGAATCTCTTTCTGCTTCTCTTAGTTTTTGTAGGATGACCTGCTTAGCTGTTTGAGCAGCGATTCTACCAAAATCACTGTGAGTCTCTAAGGGAAAGGTTATTTCACCATCTACCTTAGCATCAGCCTCAATCTTTTTAGCTTCTTCTAAAAGAATGTGACGATCTTCATTGTATCGAGGCAGTCTCTCTTCCTCATTATCTGCTGAAGTCTCTTTCCCCTCTTCAACTGGATCGCTCATATCAACGGTTGTTTCATCAACAACTGTTTTAACTTGCCAAAACTTTACATCACCACTTTTGTTATCAAATTTAGCCTTCACAATCTCCCCCTTCTTTTCATACTCACGTTTGTAAGCAGCAGCAATAGAATCCTCAATAGCCTCAATGACTTTTTTAGGATCAATGTTCTTTTCTTCAGAAATTTGCTGAACGGCATTGTTAAGAGTTTTTAAATCAAACATATTTTTAGAATTAAAGGCCGCGTAAGCGACCTTTATAGTTGTCTTCATTATATAGCTATAGATGACTTTTGTCAAAATAAATAAAAAGGGCGCCAATAAGGCACCCCATCCCACGATCAAGTCACGGGAATGTTAATGTTGTGTTCTTCAAAAGCCTTTTGTAGAGCTTCGATCTGATCCGAGAAAAGAGCAATGATGTTGTCATCAGTCACTCCAGTATCACGATCGAATGAGTCTAAATCCTGAATCTTCGCCAATTCATCTTGGGTAAGAAACCTTACTCCGCCAACTGATTGACCCAACTCAATACGCTCTAGAAAAACATAAGGAATCTTAAGGACGTAGTTAACCACTACCACTCGATCTGTTTCGCTTCGATTAATTAATCGAATTTTTTCAAGATCGGGGTTGGTCCACAGTTCCAAGGAGAACGCTTCTCCTAATTCCTCACTGGTTTCTCTAATGATTGCATCCTCATCAGACTCATCTCTCATCTTGCTACCATTAACAGTTACTTGGTGGCCACCGGCAAATGACTCGGGCCCCTCTCGTTCGTGATTATAGTTGCCACGAATTTGAAGTATAGCCGCAAGCTTTCCTCCTTTCTCAGCCGGTAACTCCGTCAGACACAGTAAACCTACCACCTTCTTCTTTGCAGAAGTCCTTTCTGCTGACATCATGTCATAGATCCTTTCCTATTGCTGTCAAAGAAACAAAAAAGTACTTATTTAAGTATTGTAATTTAAAGTATGCCTTGTCAAGAGAGGGAGATACTGATAAAAAGAAGGTATGAATACCTTAAAGGGCTGGATAGATCATAGTCCCGTAGTAAAAAAAGCTTATTATTTTGCTCAAAAGATTCACTCCGGCCAAAAGAAATATAATGATCAGCATTTTTTTGATCATGTTGTTAAGACAGCTAAGACTTTAGCTGAGTGGCGATTAGATGGTACGGCTATAGCAGCCGCACTACTACATGATGCAGTTGATAATACTCCAGTTACTATAGAAGAAATAAAAAAGGAATTTGGTGATGATATCGCCTTTCTTGTTAGCGGTGCTAGCAATCTGAGATCTGTAGATTATAGAGGTGAGGAGGGTGAGTTGGAGAATATCAGAAAATTTGTTTTGGCGACTAGTAAGGACATTAGAGTTTTATTAATTAAGTTGGCTGATCTTTTAGATAACTTGAGATCTATTGGTAATAAACTGACTACCCGAGAAGAGCGGCACGCCATAATAGCAATTGAGATATATGCTCCCCTAGCTTATAGATTGGGTATGTTTAGATTAGCGGGAGAGTTAGAGGATCTATCCTTCCCTTACGTCTACCCTCGAGAGTATGAGTGGTTAATGAACAACATTAAGGAGTATTACAACGAAAGAGAGCATTATGCTCAAATGATTAAGCCTCTAATTGAAGCAAAGCTGAGTAAAAATAAGATAAAGCTTCAAAAGATAGACTCTAGAGCAAAACGTTATTACAGTCTTTATAAAAAATTGAAGAAGCTGGATATGGATTTAGAAAATGTCTATGACCTAGTAGCTATTCGTTGCATTGTTCCTACTATAGAAGACTGTTATGCGGCTTTGGGAATAATTCACAAAGCATGGCAACCCGTACCGGGAAGGATCAAAGACTATATCGCTCTACCTAAAGATAATAACTATCAAAGCTTGCACACGACTATTTATGGTCCGGATAATAAAATAACTGAGATTCAGATTAGGACCCCTGCTATGCATGACTTGGCAGAGAATGGTATTGCTGCTCACTGGTTATATAAACAGTTCCCAAAAGACAGCTACTTGGGAAAGAGAACCGAGGAAAAAGAGTCTGGTTGGATTGGTCAGCTAAAGAACTGGCGTAAAGGCTTAACCAGTTCTAACAATTTTGTTGAGTCATTTAAAATAGATTTCTTAATTAATAGAACTCTTGTACTAACTCCAAAGGGAATGGTAGTTGACCTTCCTCAAGACTCTACGCCTGTAGACTTTGCTTATCGCATTCACTCAGAAATTGGTCATAGTTGTATAGGCTCAAAAATTAATGGGGAAAACAAGCCTCTAAATACAAAGCTGCAGACGGGAGATGTTATTGAAATTCTTATTCAGAAAAATAAGAAGCCTTCTGAAAAATGGTTGGAGTTTGTCAAAACTGATTTTGCCCGTAATCATATTAAGTCAAAGATTCGTCAACAAAATAAAAAACTCTTACCAGAAATAAAAGAGGTTGAGTTAAGATTGGCTGTTGAAGACAGGATCGGCTTGTTAAAAGATGTTTCGGAAGCAATATCCAGATCTCATATTAATATTACCGATCACAGAGTTTCTACAGTTGGTAAAAACAATCTAATTAAGAGTATTAAAATAAGTTGCTTACTAACTGATAAGAATAAGATTGAAAAATTAGTTACCAAGCTAGAGTCTCTAAATAATGTTAAATCAGTTTCCTATCGTCTGATTCGTTAGAAGAGGAAAGGATCTGATTAATGATTGATTGGAACTCTTCGGGAGAGAAAAAACTGATCATTATCTTCCCCCCATCAGTTGTTTTTTGTAAGGATACTTTTGTTCCTAGAACTTCTTGTAAGCGCTCCTCAAAAATAGCAAATTCGGGATTCTGAACTGATGAAGAACTCTGTGCGTTGTTACTAGTAGATCTCCTAAGATTACCAATACGATTTTTTAATTCACGAACGCTAAGATTATTTCTAGTAATCTCATTGAATAAATTCTGTTGTTGCTGAGAGTCACTAACAGCTAATAATAAACGCCCCTGACTATCGCTTATTTTTTTTGCAATAATAGCATCTTGAATATATGAGGGTAAATTGAGAAGGCGAAGAATGTTAGAAATTGTTTCTCTGCTCTTACCCACCCTTGCCGCAACCTCTCTTTGAGTTAGACCAAACTCTTCCTGAAGCTTGGCATATGATCGAGCGCTCTCAATGGGATTAAGGTCGGATCGCTGAACATTCTCAACAATAGCTATCTCTAACTTATCCTTTTCATCAATAATTCTTCTGACAATAGCTGGCACTCTTTCTAGCCCAGCTATTTTAGAAGCCTTTAGACGTCGCTCTCCAGCAATCAATTGATATTCTACCTGAGTTCCAAGATCAGTCTCTGTCTCTACCTTAGAAACAATTAGAGGTTGAATAACACCTAGCTCTCTAATGGAAGCAGCTAGCTCATTCAATGATTCTTCATTAAAATCTTTTCGAGGTTGATGAGGGTTGGGCTTTATTTTATTAACCTCAATCTGATAAACAGAGGACTCTGAATTAACCGGCGGCTTAGGCTGAGGTTTAGGGGTTGGAGTATTATTTGACTCCTGACTCTTATCAGGAATTAATGATTCAAGACCACGACCGAGCATATTTTTGATTAGATTGATTTATTTCTTGGATAATGATCTCTCGCGCAAGACGCTCGTAAGCTTTAGCACCACCAGACTCAGGATCATAAAGGCAAATCGGCTTAGAAAAGCTAGGTGCCTCAGCTAAAGCTACTGCTCGAGGTATTTCAACATCATATACATGACCAACAAAATGACGCCTTAACTCTCGAGCTACCTCACGGGAGAGATGCTCTCTATTATCATACATAGTTAACAGAGCCCCAGCAACTTTAAGATTTTTACCTAGATTATGATTTATTAAATCAACCGTTTCCAGAATCTGACCTAAGCCTTCTAAACCGTAATACTCACACTGAACTGGGATAAGAATTTCTTTAGACGCTACTAGGCCATTGATGGTCAGCAAGCTAACACTTGGAGGAAGATCGATGAGAATATAATCATATAAATTAGCAATGGGTTTTAAAAAGTTGCTTAAGTAGTATTCTCGATTAGGTTTATCAAGTAGCTCTACAGTAATGCCAGCTAAATTAGGGTGAGCCGGAATATAGTAGTAGTTAGTAATAGCTGAAGCGCGAGCCAATTCAAAAGCTAACCGCTGACCTAGGACACCTTCGTAAACACTTCTTCCCTCACCTTCTTTAATATTAAAACCTAGACCGGAGCTAGCATTAGCCTGAGGATCAAAATCTACCAAAAGAACTTTTTTACCATTGATAGCAAGGTAAGCTCCTAAGTTGGTGGCGGTGGTAGTTTTTCCTACTCCACCTTTCTGATTACAAACAGCAATAATACGTGTCATCTTAATTTGATTTTACTACTATTTTGTGGCATTTTTCAAACACGCCCGGGTGGCGGAATTGGCAGACGCGCGTGACTCAAAATCACGTGAGAGAAATCTCGTGTGGGTTCAACTCCCACCCCGGGCACCAAGATTAAAAATAAAATGAATTTAAAAGCCACCTTAACTAGGTGGTTTTTATTTGGAGTAATTATTCAGAGTCTTGTTTTAGCTCAATAGTTTTTCCATCAAGAATTATTTTAGAAATATAACCACCGTCTCGATCACCATCACTACCTAAAGTAATTGAGCCTGAAGCACCCTGCCAATCTTTAACTGACCTGAGCCAATCCGCAATTTTATCAGCCTCATAACCAACCTCTTTAATAGCATCTTTCAACATGAAAACCGTATCATACTCAGCTTGAGCATAACTTTGAAAAGATAGCTCTTCTTTGTATTTAAGTTCATAGTTTTTAGATAACTGCTCAAATCTTTCATTATTAGTACTAATACTTAGCTCGGCTGTTAGAGCTCCTTCTAATAGCTCAAAGTTTTTTTCTACTATCTCAATATCATTACCAATCACATCGGTAACTAATAGTGGTAACTCCCATTTAAGATCTCTAATCTGTTTAAGAATTATTTCGATAATAGGTAGCGTCTCTATGTTAATGAAGATGGCGTCGGGATCCTCATTTTTCAGCCTGGTGAGAGGGGGGCTGAAGTCACTGGTTTCAACAGGGAATTCTTCTTTAATCACTTCTCCGCCCATTGACTCAAAACTTTTTTGAAAAGCTTCAAAAATACTAACCGGATAATCTGATTGCTCTTGAATAAAAGCTACCTTCTTCCATTGCTTATCTTTATAAGCAATCTTAGAGAGAACCACTCCTTGGATGCTATCGCTAGGATAAGTTCTAATAAAGTATTCACTACTATTAGTTAGATCGGAGCTGCTAGATCCAGGAGAAAGAAGGAGGATTTTATTTTCTTCAGCAACTGATACGATTGCTAAAGATTCACTACTACATAAACCACCAATAACAACTTTAATCTTCTCATTCTTAATTAGTCTCTGCATGGCTTTAGCAGCATCTTTACCATTACACCCGCCATCCTCATAAATGACTTCTATTTTTTTTCCATCAATTCCACCAGCGTTATTAATCTCTTCGAAAGCCAAGTTAATAACCTTCTTAGCTGACTCACCTCTATCAGACATCTCTCCTGAGAGGGGGCCTATAAAACCAATCTGGATAGAACCATCTTCGACTGGACGACTGAATAGTTGATAAGCGAACAATAAAATTATGAGAGCAACAATTAACCAAATAATAATTTTTATTGTTTTATTCATATTTAAAATAACTTTTTATTAAGATCTTTTTATTTGTCGCCATTATATCAATTGATAATAAAAATTCAAGTTGTGTTTTAAATATAATATTGTATTGAAATAAAAAACCACCCTTCTTCAGGGCAGTTTTTAATAGCAGGGGTGGAAGGAATCGAACCCTCAGTAACGGTTTTGGAGACCGTTGGTTTACCATTAACCGACACCCCCTACTTCTTGTACTCATTGTGAATGATATGCTTACGACACCACTTACAATACTTCTTTAATTCCAGCTTTCTTTCAACTGATTTTCTATTCTTAGTGGTATAATAATTGAAACGAGCGCAATCAGCGCACTTCATTCTTATTAAATTTTCTGAATATCTTGATTTTGCCATAATTTAAGGTTGTTGCTTATTATACAGTTTTTTAGTAAAAAAGGCAATTAAATTGGAGCCAGCGAGAGGGATCGAACCTCCGACCTTTCCCTTACCATGGGAGTGCTCTACCACTGAGCTACACTGGCAATAGTTTAGAGTTAAAATATTTACGAACTTCTTGATCAATATCTCCCGCTCCCATAAAAACAACTACTAATCTCTCTTGTTTAAATTCTTGCCGTAATTCTTTAATAAGAGTAAGGACATCTTCAAAATTTTGCAAGTAGTAAGCGCGCTGTTTCTTCTCTAAACTTTTAACTAGATCTTTAGCTGTTTTGCCACCCTTAAGCTCTCTACCAACCACTTCGTAAGTAGGCATCACACCAATAATATCAAAATCGGAAAAACTTTTTTTAAAATCATCATACAGATTAGTTAATCTTTCAATTTGATGGGGTTGAAAAATAACAACACTTTTCTTTCTAGGAAAAGATTG
>Ga0066376_10002006_pt1 | contig 19341 bp, 10 predicted proteins | sample Knorr_S15_td_Bot_FD_77009 | JGI IMG/M metagenome (GOLD analysis project Ga0066376, IMG submission 77009) | Marine microbial communities from Southern Atlantic Ocean transect - Knorr_S15_td_Bottom_ad_5009_LV_A | ecosystem: Environmental > Aquatic > Marine > Oceanic | place: Southern Atlantic... | reverse complement strand
CTGCACCAATTCGATCTGTGCCCCCAGCCGCGCGGTGGTGCTCACCGGCAAGCACAGCCACATCAACGGCAAGATCGACAACGGGGCGCGGGATCCGTTCGACATGTCGCAGCCGACGTTCAATAAGATGCTGCAGGCTGCCGGGTACGAGACCGCGATGATCGGGAAGTGGCACCTGCGCTCCGAGCCGGAGGGCTTCGACTTCTGGAAGGTGCTGCCGGGTCAGGGGCACTACTACAACCCGGATTTCAGAACACCCGCGGGTGACGAGCAGATCGAGGGCTACGTGACGGACATCGTCACCGATCTTTCGTTGGATTGGCTGCGGAACGGCCGCGACGGAGAGAAGCCTTTCCTGCTCATGTGCCAGCACAAGGCGCCACACCGGAACTGGATGCCCGGCCCCGATCACCTGATGACGTACGAAGGCATCGACATTCCGGAGCCCCCGACGCTGCTGGACGACTATAGCGGTCGCGCGTTCCCCGCCGGTGATCAGGAGATGTCGATCCGCGATCACATGATGCCCGCCTACGATCTCAAGATCAAACCTGAAAATCCCGAAGTGCCCGGCGACATCGGCAATCTGGCGCGAACCTACGACCGGATGACGGATGCGCAAAAGGCCGACTGGGATGCGGCCTACGATCCGCGAAATGCTGCCTTCTACGCCGCGAACCCCCAGGGCGACGACCTCGTGCGCTGGTATTACCAGCGCTACATCAAGGACTACCTGCGGTGTATCGCAGGGATCGACGACAGCATCGGGCGGGTGCTCGACTACCTGGACGAGTCCGGCCTAGCCGAAAATACGCTCGTCATCTACAGCTCCGACCAGGGCTTCTACCTGGGCGAGCACGGCTGGTACGACAAGCGCTGGATGTACGAGGAGTCGCTGGAAATGCCTTTTGTGGCGCGCTGGCCGGGAAGAATCCCCGCGGGCACGCGCGTGCCACAATTGATTCAGAACATCGACTACGCGCCGACGTTCCTGGAGTTGGCGGGCGAGACTGTGCCCGCGGACATCCAAGGAAATTCTCTGCTGGGCCTCATGGCGGGCGAGACCCCGAGTGATTGGCGCGACTCGATTTACTACCACTACTACGAGTATCCCGAGCCGCACAGAGTCGCGCCGCACTACGGCGTCCGTACGGACCAACACAAGTTGATCTATTACTACGAGACCGAAGAGTGGGAGTTGTTCGATCTCGTAGACGATCCGCAGGAAATGCGAAGTGTGTACGACGCACCCGAGCGTGCGGATTTGGTCGCCACGCTGAAGGCGGAGCTGAGGCGACTGCGGGAGCACTACGGGGACGACACGGGGGTGGAGTTCACGGACGGATGAGACACCTCGCTACGAAGGCCGTGTTTCTCGTCCGCATTCACGATGCGTAGACGCGATTTCCTGAGCGGTTCGGTGGCCGCCGGTGTAGGAGCGATGGTCACCTCGGCGACAGGTCGATCCCTGCTCGCCAGCGAGCGGTCGGCATCTGAAGACGAGCCGGACGACGCGCTGATCTCTCCCTTTGATCTGCGCTGCGAGTCCCTCTACAACCCGCTCGGGATCGATGCCCGTCGTCCCCGCCTGAGTTGGAAGCTCGACGCTGGGGGTGACGCGCGAAATCAGTCTCAGGCCGCCTACCGGATCCGAGCCGCTACGACGGCGGCTCAACTGTCGGGGGAGAACGTAGACCTATGGGACACCGGTCGGGTGTCATCGAATCGGCAGCTTCACATCGAGTACGACGGAAAGACGCTGCAGAGTGGTGAACGATGCTACTGGCAAGTGGAGGTATGGGACGGTGCGGGCCTGAAGTCGCCTTCGAGTCCGACCGCCTGGTGGGAAATGGGATTACTGTCTTCTTCAGACTGGACAGGAACCTGGATCTCCGACGGGAAGGACAATCCCGCGAGCGACGAAGACTTCTACGAGGACGACCCGGCGCCACTCTTTCGTAGGAGCTTCCACGTCGAGAAGCCGATCCAGCGTGCCCGCCTTTACGTGGCTGCCTTGGGCTACCACGAGTTCCGTCTGAATGGCCGTTCGGTTTCGGACCATGCTCTCGATCCGGCGTGGACCCATCCCGAAAAGCGAATTCTTTACACGTGCCACGATCTGACGGACCGGTTGAGCGAAGGCGAAAACGTAATCGGGGCCATGCTTGGGAACGGTTGGTACAATCCCCTTCCCTTGCGTATGTGGGGCCGGATCAATATCCGCGACCACCTCGTGGTCGGGCGCCCCAAGCTTTTGGCCCAACTCGTCATCGAGTACCGAGACGGCACGTCGCAGGCCTTGGTGAGCGACGAAACGTGGCGGGTCGCCGACGGCCCCATACTCAGGAACAGCGTCTATCTCGGCGAGAAGTACGATGCCAGGTTGGAGCAGTCCGGATGGGATGCGCCCGGTTTCGACGACTCGGGTTGGGGCCGCACGTCTGAAGCCGACTCGGAAGAGGGTGAACTTCGCGCCTCACCGCTCCCCCCGATCCGAGTGGCGACGAGGCTGTCTCCTGTCAGTGTGACTGAGGTCGAGGAAGGCGTCTACATCTTCGACTTTGGTCAAAACTTCGCCGGGTGGGTCAGCCTTCGAGTAGGAGGACCGCGAGGTACGACGGTCAGCATGCGCATGGGCGAGCTGCTCCACGCGGATGGCAAGCTGAATCCGATGACATCGGTCGCCGGGCAGATCAAGGGTCTGACGTCCGACGGTACGCCACGAGGCGGGCCTGGATCACCCGAAATAGCCTGGCAAGCGAACTCCTATACCCTCCGGGGCGACGATCGCGAGCAATACACACCGCGCTTCACCTATCACGGATTTCGGTACGTCGAGGTCACGGGGTTCCCAGGGGAACCGGGTCTCGCCTCTCTGGAAGGTCTCCGGCTCAATACGGATGTCGAATCAGCCGGTGCGTTCAGTTGCTCGAACGAGCGCTTCAACCGTATTCAGGAAATGGTCCGATGGACCTTCCTCAGCAACCTCTTCAGTGTCCAGTCCGACTGCCCCGCCCGGGAAAAATTCCAGTATGGGGGGGATATCGTCGCCACGAGCGAAATGGCGATCTACAACTACGACATGGCCACCTTCTATGCGAAGACCGTTGCCGACCATCGGGATGCCCGGCGTGAAGACGGGTGGCTCACCGAGACGGCTCCGTTCGTGGGCATCGCGGCTGAGAACTTCGCTGAGGGAGCCGGCCCCATCGGCTGGGGACTCGCCTACCCGTTGCTGATCGCCCAACTGCACCAGTATTACGGCGACCGACGAATCGTCGAAGAGCATTTCTATGCAGCTAGGGCGTGGGTAGACCTCCTGGAGACGTCCTCCGACGGCTATATCATCGACCGTTGCATCGGAGACCACGAGAGTCTGGATCCCAAGCCCATCGAGTTGATGGCCACCGCTCATTTCTACCAAGCGGCGTCCTTGGTAGCGGGTTTCGCCAGCCTACTCGGGGAGTCGGACCAAGCGGATCGCTATCAGGGTCTAGCTCTGCGCATCAGGGCAGCCTTCGTCGAGCGCTTCCTCGATCCAGGCACCGGGTGGTTCGGAATCGCCACTCAGGCTGCACAGGCCACCGCCTTGCATTTGGGACTCTCACCCGAGAACGCGGTCGACGGGGCAATCGGTCGAATGGTCGAAGCGGTTGTCGTCGACCACGGCGGACATGTGGCGACCGGAATCTTCGGCACGAAGTATCTGTTGAACGCCCTCTCGGACGCGGGTCATTCCGACGTAGCCTACCGCCTGGTGGACCAGGCGACGTACCCCGGATGGGGTCACATGCTGGACAACGGAGCGACTACGCTCTGGGAGACCTGGGCTGCGAGCGACGACGTGTACTCGCAGAACCACCCCATGTTCGGATCGGTGAGCGAGTGGTTCTTCAAATCGCTCGGGGGGATCAGACCCGAGGAACAGGCTATTGGATTCGACCGCTTCAGGATCGAGCCCTCGGTGACCGGAGACCTGGAGTGGGTGGACGCAACATACGAGTCCGTCCGAGGAACCATCTCCAGCCGTTGGCGCGTTGCAGACGGGCAGCTGCAACTGGACATCGAGATCCCGGTCAACACTCAGGCGGTCGTGCAGATCCCGACGTCAGCAGGACCGTCGGTCCGGGAAGGAGGGCGACTCGTCGCCGACGCTCCCGCCCTGAGGACGCTGCCTGCCACACGGCCCGATACCGTTCGCCTGTCGTTGGGCTCGGGCCGCTACCAGTTTACCGCCGCCGCTCCCTGACCGGGGCCTTTCAAGGGTTTAGGTAAAAGATTTTGCTGCTCGACCATGTCCCCTCCAGGGTGACGTCCGGACGTCTCGTGCTCATGCTGACGATCCCGTTGGCGTCACTCTCGTCCACGGCCTGTAGCCCCGAGCAGGGCGAGGGCAACGAACAGAGCCCGTCGCATGTGAAGCACGAACGCCTCCCTTTCCGGCCGCCTAGTCGGTCGGCCCCCACTGCGTGGACGCGTGGCGCCGCGCACTCACGTCAATGCTCGACCGTCATGATTCCGTGCATGGTGCCGCGATGGCCCGGGAAGGTGCACAGGACTTCGTAGTCGGCCGGTTCAGTCGGCGCGGTAAAGGTGAGGACCTCGAACTCCCCGTGACTCAACAGGTCGGACGCCGCGATGATGTCATCCGAGTCAGGGATGAACCGTTTCTCGAAGCCCTGCGCACCCAGTGCATCGGCTGCGGCGCCGATCGCTTCGCCCGCTCCCGGTTGTGCGATGACGAGGTTGTGGGGCGTGTAGTCTTCGTTGTCGAAGAGAATCGTAACCGGGGCGCCGGCGGTGACCGTGAACGTGGGCACGTCGTAGCGCATCTGTTCCATGACGGCCTTGATGACGATCGCGTCCTCGCCGAGGTCGGGCCTCGCTGCGGCAGCCGGCTCCCCGTCGGCGGAGGACATGCGCACGGGGGCAGCGGCGTTGTGCTCCCACATGCGCTCGACGGTGCGCGCGGCGATGCGGGCGTGAGCCACCGGCGAGTTCAACACCAGATCGAGCAGATCCTGGTTCTCGACATTGTGCTGCTGGTGCAGCCACAAGGCCTCGAGCAGGTGGTGGGCGTGCTCGGGTTCGCTGGGGTCCCACTGGGCTATCCACGCTTCCGTTTCGCTGATGACTTCGGAGGTCGGCCGCTCCGACAGCTCGACCCGTGCGCGCTGGCGGACGCCATTGACGGGATGCTGGAGTGCGGTGAGAAGGACCGGGATCGGCTGTCCGTCCAGCTCCACGTGCGCTTGGAGAGGCCGGCCCGGCGCGGTGACTCGATAGATGCGTCCGTGCGTGTGATCGCGGGCGGGGTCGCGAATGTTGTGCTGCATGTGCCCGATGATGGCGTTCGCCCAGTCTGCCACGTACAGCGCGCCATCGTCCCCGATCTCGAAGTCCGCTGGACGGAAGTCGGGGTCCGACGAGAGCAGGAGATCCGCCGTTTCGGTCCCGGTTACGTCACCGCTCACCTCATCGAATCCCAGCGTGTACTGCTTGATTCCGAGGAATGCGATCACGTTCAGAATGATGAAGTTCCCTTCCATTCTCGGCGGTAGGTGAGTGCTAGAAATGATTCCGCTGGAAGGCACCGGTCTGACAGTGTGATCCAGGAGGCTTCGCATCTCAAACGTACCATCCCGATTCGGTTTGACCTGGAAGGCCGCGCCGTTGGTCCCATCAGTCGCGTAGTGATAGCCCCAGTAGTCGAAGCTGATGCCGTGGGGATTGGGGGGGTTCGGGGCATGGAAGCTGAACTCGCGCGTTCGCGGATTGAACCGGTACATGCCGGCCACGCCCGACTCTTGGTTGGTGGTCCAGGGCGACTCGACGTTGGAGACGTTGAAGATCCCGCGCTGATAGTAAAGGAAACCGTCCGGTCCGTAGACGAAGTTGTTGGCCGAATGGTGTGTGTCCGCCGAGCCCAGGCCACCCATGATCCGGATCCGGACGTCCGCCACGTCGTCGCCGTCGGTGTCTTTGAGAAACAACAGGTCCGGGACGGAGGCCACGAGCACGCCTCCGTTCCAGAACTCGAAGCCGGTGGGGTTTTGGACGTATGCAAAGGTGATGGCGCGGTCGGCGACGCCGTTGCGGTCGTCGTCCGGCAGAATGAGGAGTCGGTCGTTCATCTCACCGGTCGGCTCCCACTTCGGGTAGGTGCCCCACGTCGCGGCCCACAGACGGCCTCGGGTGTCGACGCCGAGCTGCACGGGATTCACGAGCTCCGGAAACATCTCCTCGGAGGCGAAGACGTTGGCACTGAGGCCGGGCTCCAGGCGCATCTGGTCGATGCCCTGCTCGGCGGTCAGGAAGTCGAGGGAGCCTAGCTTGCTGACGCCGCCCTGCTCCTGCGGCTCGTCGAGGTTCGAGACGACCTCGACCGCGGCGGGCACATCGGAGTCGTCGGGTTGGATGGATTCCCCCCTTGCCACCGCCCAGATCACGCGGTCCCGGTTCGCCGTCATGCGATCGAATTGAACCAACTCCTGTTGCAGGACGTCATAGTTCGTCTGGCCGTCCGTGAATGCGAGCGTAGACCGGGTACCCCAGACGTCGTTGCCGTCCGTGGCCCTATAGCGATTGAACCAGTGCAGGTTCTTGTCGAGCACGGCAGTGCGAATCGCTTCGATCGATTCGGTGTCTGTGGAGGGCGCGCGTCCGGTCACCTCGCGGACGATGACCTCGGCGATCTGCCTGTTGCCGATCTCGTTGAGATGGACTCCGTCGAGGGTGAGTGGCTCGTCGGAGGCCTCGAATAGCCGCTGAGAAGCGGAGTACAGGTCGATGAAAGCAACGCCCTGTTCGCGGGCAACGGCCTCGGTGGCCTCGGTGTAACGAGCGAGCCGCACGTTGTTTTCGATTCCGTCCGGCAAGTTGGGATCGTTGAGGTTCTCGTGCGCGATGGGTGAGAAGAGCACGACGTTCGGCGGCCCGTGGCCCGAGTAGTCCTGCACCCGCGTGTGGGTGATCCAGTTCGTCAGCTCGACGCCGTAGGCGGGCGCGTCATCATCGTAGGACTCGTTGTAGCCGAACATCGCGAAGATCACGGTGGCCTGTGAGAGCCCGAGGTAGTCGTCCGGGGAAGGGAAGCCCTCGCTTCGTGGACGATGATCGACGCGGTCGCCGCTGAGTCCATGATTGCGAATTACCAGCTCATAGTCCGGCAAGGCCGCTTGCAGATACGCTTCCAGCCAACCGTGGTGCTGCATGCGGTCGGCGAGAGCATTGCCGACGAGGACGATGTGAGCTCCAGGCTCCAACTCCACGGCCGGTGGTGTGCACGCGGCGACGAGGAGTGTCAGGCTCAACAGAATGGGTCTCTTCATCGAATCGAATGCTTTCTCTTTCTCGAGTCGTTGGGTTTGGATCAGGCCTTGAAGCGCGGCGCTCGGTGTCGGTGTCTCAGCGGTATCTTAGAAGTCGGACATCACCGCTGAGCCCCATCGGATCTGGCTGTTGAAGGTTCGCCCACCGCGCGGCTGCGTCGTACCGGTCAGTGAATTCGCATAGTATCCCTCAGGAAGCCGGTATAGCAATTGTATTGGCTCAAGCATCACAAGCCACAGATATTCCGCCCCATTCATCGGAGTTTGCATTTACGGTAACGTCGCTGGGCAGGGTCTGAAGCGAAGCCATGAGGGAGGGACGATGAGGAGTCGGCGAGAGGAGCAGGCGAGATGAAAAAGGTCGGGTCTCTCAGGACCTCGGCGTTGCTCGTTGGAGCCCTCGTGCTCGGGAGCTTCTCCCCGGTCGACGCGCTACAAGCCCCGCCGACGGACACGGTGGTGCACGAGCTCGCCTCCCTGGTGGTCACCGCCAACCGGGCCCCTAGCCTGCTGGAGTCGTCGACCGCGTCGGTCTCGGTGCTGCGCGGTGCGGAATTGGAGCGCCTGTCCGAGGCGGGTGGCCTGGCCTCCGCGCTCCACTCTGTTCCCGGGTTCGCGTTCCTTCCGTTCGACGGGTCGGGATACGACCCGAAGGCCACTGTACGTGGCTTCTACGGCGGCGGCGAAGTCGAGTACGTGCTCGTGCTGCTCGATGGACAACCCCTCAACGACCTCGAGACCGGCCTCATCGATTGGAACCGCGTGCCGCGCGAGAACGTCGAGTCGGTCGAGATTCTACGGGGCGGGGCCTCGTCCCTCTACGGCGACGCGGCACTCGGCGGGGTGATCAACATCATCACGCGAACGGGGGACGTGGCCGCCCCGACGGATGTGACCGCAACGCTCGCGGCCAGCTCGTACGCCTCGTTCGATGGATCGCTTGGAGTGAGCGGCGGAGTCACCGGCCGGCCGTTCACGGTGGCGACCGATGTGCGCACGACCGGAGGCTTCCGCCGACACGCGGGCCGGACGCTCGGGGGCGTCAGCGGGTCGATCGGACTCGTGCAGACGGATTCCCGCGTCATCACCGTTTCCACCCAGCACCGGTGGCGCTCGCTCGACGATCCGGGTCCGTTAGCCCAGGATCGCATCGATTTCTCACGCACTCAGGTCTCCCCCTTCTTTCTGTTCGACCACCTCGACGAACGGAACCACCGGCTGGCGCTGAACGCCCGGATCGACGTTGGCCGGCAGGCACTTTTCTCGGCAGCGCTCGCCGGTGAGCTGCGGGGTGTGGAGCGGGTCCGGACCCTTCCACTTACCCCCGACTTTGCGGATACCAAGGAACGTCAGTTGGATACCCGCCGCCTGACCGCGAGCGCTCAGTTGACCACATCCAGCCTGCTCGGAGACCGTGATCGTCTCGTGGTCGGGGTCGACGCTTCAGTGGGTTCACTCGACGCCCAGTACTTCGCCTTCGCTTCGGGCGGGGCGGATGACTACGCGGCAGCGGTTGGTCGACGCGGCGATCTCGATGCCGCGGGTGGCGGACGGCGAGCCGCGGCCGCCGGCTTCTTCCAGTACGAGTTTTTGTCGACCCGTCGGGTCAGGCTGTCGGTCGGGGGGCGCGCCGACGTGATCCTGGACGCTTTCGAGCCACGGACCCCGAGCCAGGGCGGGCGCACGACCACGGATCATGCGGCCTTCAGCCCGAAGGCCGGGCTGAACGTGACCTACACGGAGTCCGATCGACACACCGGACACTGGTACGTCAACGTCGCGCGATCCTTCAAGGCGCCCACTCTCGACCAGCTCTACGACCAGCGCAGCACGCCCGTCCCCTTCCCCCCCTTCAGTATCACGACTGCGAACGATGGGCTGGACCCCCAGACGGGCACGAGCTTCGAGACCGGCATCTACCACCGGGTGACGCCGTCTCGGTCGGATCTGTCCGGGGAGTTGAGCCTCTCCGTATATGATATGGACATGAAGGACGAGATTGACTTCGACCTCCAGACCTTCCGCTTCGTGAACATCACCGAGAGCCGTCACCGGGGAGTCGAAGCGGGCCTCAAGTTCCACAAGGGAGCGCGCGCCTCGGCATACCTGAACTACACTCTACAGGACGTCACCTCGCGGGTCGGGGACTTCGAGGGAAAGCAGCTCAAGGCCGTGCCCAAGCACCATTGGACCGGTGGCTTGTCGGGGGGGCTCATTGGGGGCCTGGAAGGGGCCGCGTTCTTCACTTCCACGCGTACGATGTACCTGAACGATGCCAACTCCGAGCGAATCCCGGACTACACGACGGTCGACGTTCGGCTCTCGCATCAAGTCGCGGGCGGGACGCTCTCCTTCGAGGTCGCGAACGTCTTCGACGAGGAGTATCAGGCGACCGGCTTTCCCGATCCCGCAGGCTCGGACGTGCGCTTCTTCTATCCGGCCGCCGGGCGCACGAGTCGCCTGGTCTTCACGACGACCCTTCGCGGAGGCAGCAAATGATCCGTCTCGTCCGCTGGGCGTCGGGGTTTTGCGCGCTCCTCTTCCTTCTCGGCGCCGCCGTTCAGTACAACGACCCCGACCGATTGAGTTGGATAGCCGTGTACGTGGCAGCCATGGTCGCCTCCGTGCTGTTCGTCCTCGGAAAGCTCCCCCGTTGGCTCCCGGCGGCGGTCGGGGCCGTGGCTCTGGTTTGGGGCCTGTTCCTCGCACCAGGGGCCCTGGAAAAAGTGGGATTCCTCGAGCTTTTCCAGGAGGCCCGGATGGATTCCCCGGAGATCGAGATCGGGCGCGAGGCCTTCGGTCTCCTCCTCATCGCGGGCTGGATGCTGGTGCTGGCGTTGCCGACCTGGAGCGGCCGCGCATCGAGTTCCTCGGTGTCCGGCCTTTAGCATGCAAGCCGCACCTCGACTCGTTGTCCGTCGAAGGTTCTACTTCGCATACTTCGACCGACGATCATCTTGTATCGGAAGACGGTATTCTCCACAAGGCTGCGCGTGCTGTAGCCTGAGCGCGTATGCCACTCGCGTCGACCGAGTTGTCGAGGGTCAACAGAATCGGTCTCCTCATCCATCGAGTGCTCCATCCGAACCCGCGGAGTCCGTTGAGGTCGGTCTGTCTGGTGACATGATGGGAGTGTCGAAGCCCGCGAGGTCGGCCGGCCGGACACCGCGTCGGTATCCGTCAAAGCTGAAACCAACCGGGTGGTACGGCCCGACCAGCGAGACGTCGTCGTCACGCCGGATTTCGTCCTCCAGGCCCACGGTCCACAGGACGGCGTTGATCAGCATCCGTCGGAACCCGTCGTTCAGGAAATCCTCCGAGGCGCCGTGGGTGGAGGTGAATACGCGGGCAGGTGTTCCGCTCGCCCCGGTATAGACGCGGGTCCAGGCTACCGGGAGTGTCTCTTTGTCCGGGTCCGGTGGTGCACCGAATCCCATGCCGTTCAGAACCAGACCACCGGCGAGGACGTCCGCATCGTCCGGGGGATAGGCCTGGTACCCGCCGGACTGCACGTGCACGTCGTCGACGCCCCGCAGGATCGGATGATCGAGCCGTGACTCGACAGGTATCAGGCGTGAGCTCTGCTCGTGGTTGTTCCCGTAGTGTCCGACCCAGGTCTCGCCCAGCACCTGTTCCCCGAATCCCTGCAGATACTCTTCTCCCTCGTAGTTCCACGAGTACTTCACGAAGGGGCCGTCGTCGATCTGGAACGCATGGGTAGCGGTGCGGAGACCCATGACCGGGCCACCCCGATCGAGGTAGTCGACGATGTGCTGCATCTCCGCGGCGGGGAAGTCCTGGAACCGTAGCGCCACCACCATGAGATCCGCCGTTTCCAGCGCCTCCAGTCCCGCGATGTTCGAGCTGCCCGGTTCGATGAAGCCTTCGTCGTCCAGGGTGAAGAACACGCTGGCCTTGAAACCGTACCGCTGCGCGAGAATCCGCCCCATGGCCGGGAGGAGTTCTTCCGATCGGTATTCGTGGTCGCCGGAGATCAATACCACGTGCCTCCCCGCTCCCGGTCCGGACGTGCCGTCGAACGTCACCCGGTGGGGATGGTCATCTGGGGGTCCAGGGATGTGCCCGGGGGCGCAGGCCAAGGCGGCCGCGGCACAGACCGCAACCCAAAGTCGGACGTCCATGGAGCCTCGGTTCCCGTGGTGGTCGAGTGTGTCGCGCCCGGGGCGCCTCGCGATTATGCCCGCCGGGAGGGGTTTGTGCCAGGTGCGTCCTACAGTGGTGACGTGACCCCCTGAAACGAGACCAGCGCGAATGTTAGGATCTTGCGCTGGTCGCAGATTCAGGGAGGGGGTCACGTCAGTAGAGCGGATGACCGCGTCGTCCGGTCCAAAACGTGACAGATCGGACGGACACAGGTTCAGTCGCCCGCCATCGCGGGAGTCTCTGATCCTTCCGCTACGGAGAACCACGAAAGCTCCCTGAGGTCTTCGACAGCCAGGTACAGTGCGGGGACGATGAGCAGCGCGACCGCCGTGACGAAGAGCGCCCCGAAGCCGAGGCTAATCGCCATCGGGATCAGGAACCGCGCCTGCATCGACGTCTCAAAAATCATCGGTAGCAGACCAAAAAAGGTCGTCAGTGAGGTCAACAGGATGGGGCGTAGCCGGCGAGCGCTTCCCTGGACGATGGCTTCTCGAAGCGGCATTCCGGCCCGCCGGTAGCGGTTCACCGCGTCTACGAGGACGAGCGAGTCGTTCACCACGACGCCCGAGAGCGCAATGATCCCCAGCACGCTCACAAGGCTGAGCTGGTAGCCCATGATGAAGTGGCCGAGGACCGCTCCCACGACCCCGAACGGCACGGCGCCCAGCACGATGAGCGGCTGGATGTAGCTGCGGAAGGGAATCGCCAGCATGCCGAACATGACGATCAGCGCCAAGACATACATCGGCCCCAGCGCGCCGAAGCTCTCCGTCATTTCCCGTTGCTGGCCGACCAAGCCGGTCGACAAGCCAGGGTATTCAGCCTGCAGCAGGGGAAACACCGTGCGATCGAGCTCGCGCACGATCGCCTGGTTGGAGGCGATGCCGGGCGCCAGGTCCCCGGTCACGTTCACCGTGCGCCGGCCGTCCTCGCGCGTGATCCGTGTCGGTGACCGTGTCCGCGAAAAGTCCGCCACATACGTGAGCGGCACAGCGCCGTTCGCGGTCGGAACGATCAGATCGTGGATATCCTGCTCCGAAGCACGTTGGTGCTTTGGCAGCCGCACCATGACCTTGACCTCGTGCCTGCCGCGCTGCTCCCGCAGAGCTTCCGCACCGAAGAAGGCGGAACGGATCGCACGGGCGACATCCGTGCTCGTGAGTCCTAGGCCCGCGGCCTCTGGCCTCAATCGGAAATCCAGTTGCGGCTTACCTGCCGCATAGCTGTTGTCCACATTGATCAGTGCTGGAAACTCCCGCAAGCGGTCTGCGAGCGCCCTCGACGCCTCCGCGAGAACAGCCTCGTCCACATGGCTCAACTGCACGTCGACCGCGGCACCGGCGTTCGGCCCCCCCGCACTGCTGATCCGCAGCGCCTCGACCTCTGGGATGATGCCGACCTCCGCGCGCCAGCGCTCCACGAAGTCGGCGGTGCTGAAGTTCCGATCATCCGGTGGGACCAGGTTGACTTCGATCGACGTCAAATGGCTCCCGCGGGCGCCGTCCCCGCCGACCGGACCGAGCTGTGCGGGCCTCTGCCCCACGAGTGAGATCACGCCTCGAACGGCTTCATCACCCTCCGTCTGGGCGAGCGCACGGTCCAGCGCCGCCTGTAGTTGGTCGCGGACCTGCAGTGTTCGCTCGAGCGGCGCCCCGAAGGGCAGGCGCGCCGAGACTACGACCAGGTCTGCCTCGACTTGGGGGAAAAACGAGAACGGGACGAGTCCCCCGGCTACGCTCCCGATCGTGACCAAGAGTACCGCGAGGGCGCCGGCGAGCGTCATGTACCGATATTCGAGCAGCGTCTTCAGGAGCGGGTGGTACGTCTCTTGAATGAAGCGTTCGAGTCGTGCGCTGACCCATGTCTGTGTGCGATCGACCGGGGCCGTCACCACCCGGAAGAGCTTCCAGGGCTTGCCGCGCACGTGCCCGAGGTGCGCCGGCAGCACGAAAAACGACTCGATGAGAGAGAAGAAGAGGACACCGATCACGACGGTCGGAATGAAACGGAAGATCTTCCCCATCACGCCCGGAACGAACAGTAGCGGCGCGAACGCGACCATCGTCGTGAGTACCGAAAACGTGACCGGCATCGACATTTCCCTGGCGCCCTCGATCGCGGCGTCGAGACGGCCGAGGCCCTCCTGGCTCTTCTGGTGGACGTTCTCAGCTACGATGATCGCGTCATCGACCACGAGCCCCAACGTGATGATGAACGCGAATAAGGTGATCATGTTGATCGACACGTCCATGGGGCCCATGAGCAGGAATGCTCCCAGGAACGAGATGGGTATTCCGAGCGCGACCCAACCAGCCAGCGAGCGGCTGAGGAACAGCGTCAAGACGATCAGCACCAAGGCCAGACCCATCAGCGCATTCTTGAGCAGCAGGCTGATCCGGTCCTCTAGAATCTCCGAGTCGTCCGACCAGGCCGACACGGTGACGCTCGCCGGCAGTCGCGCGCGGAGACGCTCGGCGTAGGCCTTCGTCGCAGACGCGACCTGTGTGGGCGTTTCGTCCCCCACGCGGTAGACCGTGAGCTGAACCGCCGGCAAACCGTTGTACCAGGTGAACTCGTCGGTATCCTCGAAGCCATCGATGATGGTCCCGATCTCGTCCAAGCGCAGCTGGTGTCCCCGGGCGGTTCCTCGAATGATGATGTCGGAGAAGTCCTCGGCCCGGAGCCGCCGATCCACAAGGCGCACGAGGATCTCACCGGACGCCGTATCGACCCCGCCCCCCGGCAGGTCGATGGACGCAAGACGGATCTGGGCTGCGACCTGCTCGAGGGTAAGGCCATACGCCTCCAAGTCCTCCCGCCGGATCTCGATCGCGACCTCCAGCGGAGGCACGCCCGCCACGTCGACTTGGGTCACATCAGGCGAAGCGAGCAGCTCCTCGCGTGCCAACTCGGCCAAGTCGTGTAGGGTTTTCAGGTCTTGGTCACCAGACAAGACCAGCGAGATCACCCTTTGCCGGGGCGCGGTGGCGGAGATGGTAGGCTCCTCGGCGTCCTCCGGGAGCGTCATGATGCGATTCACCTCGTTCGTGACATCGCTGAGCGCGCGATCCGAATCGGCGCCCAGGAGGAGCTGAATCGTGATACTGGCCATTCCCTCGGACGAGGCGGAGGCCACACGCTTCACACCGTCCAGCCCTCGAACGGCCTCCTCGACAGCGAGCACGATGCCTTGCTCGACCTCTTCGGGGCTCGCCCCCGGATATGGCACGGTGACCCGGATCACGTCCATCTCGAACTCGGGAAACACTTCCTGCTTGAGCGACAGAGCGATCAGGAGACCCCCGATCATCACGACCATCATCAGCAGGTTGGCTGCCACGGAGTTCACGGCCATCCACGCGAGGGGCCCTCGGCGGACCGAACCCGGTGAGCTCATTAGTTCGCCCCCACGGTCGCGCGCGCTTGGACACTCGTTCCCTCGATCGGGCGCGCGAGACGCGACACCACGATTTCGTCTCCAGGCTGGATCCCTTCACGGACGTAGACGTACTCGGCATCCGACCAGAGCGGGACGATCGTGCGGCGCTCCAGGGTCGAGCCACCGTCGACCACCCACACGGTCGCACCGTCGTACACGGCGCTGCGCGGAATCCGGATCACATCCGTAACCGGTCGACCCACGATCGCGGCCTCGACGAAAGCCCCCGGGAGGAGCGGGAGGTCGTCGTCCAGCGCCATCGGATCGTTCACCTGTACCAGGACCTGAGCTCTCCGCGTTCCGGGATCGAGCTCCTCGACGCGGTGCGAGACACGGCCTGAGCGCTCGACGACACGCCCAGCTCCGAGACGCTGCCGAACCGTTACTTGCGAGCCATCCGATCCGTTTCGGGGCACATCGATGAACGGAAGGTCTTCCACCCTGACCGACAAAAGCAGTCGTACATGATCCGTCCCAACGATGCGCGCGATCGACGACTGGGGGCCTACCACCTGGCCCTCATCGACGCTCTCGGACAAGACTGTGGCGTTGAACGGGGCCCGGATCTCGGTTCGTTCGAGGTTCAACTCGGCACGAGCGAGGGCGCTCTCGTTCGAGGTCAAGTTCGTCTGGGCAGCGGCGAGCTGGCTCTCCCGCAGCACGAGTGGGGAGGCGTCTCCACCGTCGCCGAGCAGCCGCCATTCGGCGAGCGCAATCTCTCGACGCGCGTGCTCCATCTCGAGCTCTAGCGCCGAGCCTCGCACCAATCCGCGCTGCTGGTCGACAGCGAGTTCGTAGTCGCGAGGGTCGACGCGCGCCATCACTTCACCCCGCTCGAAGCGACCGCCGGGAAGGAGATCGTCAGACACGTAGACGAGGCGTCCTGTCACTTCCGGAAGCACCAATACTTCACGCCCCGGCTCTATCTGACCTGTCGCTTCGACTATCGGGCGGTGCTCTTCGGCATGCGCGACCCAGGTGTCGACCACCAGATTCGTCGCTTGTGGCGGGACAACGACCGGTCTTGAGCCCAAGCGGGACAGGGCCACTGCCACGACGATTCCGGCCACGATAATGAGGAGCGGAAATCCGATTCTTTTCATGATCGTCACCCCTACCGTTCGTCCAGGTCGCGGGTCCAACTACCCCCCGTGGCTCGTTGCAACTCGATCCACGATCCAAGCGCGGTTCGCTTCAATCGCGCCACGTTCAGCTCTGCTGCCTGCATCCCGTTCAGGGACGTGAAGACGTCGATGAAGGAAGCGAGGCCAGCGAAGTATCTGCGGCGGGACTCCTGGTACGCGAGGCTGGAGGCGTCGAGCTGTTCTTGTAACGCCGCGAGTTGCTCGACCTGTTCCTCGAGCTGCGCCCGAGAGGACCGAACCTCGCTCCGCGCCTGCGCTTCGAACTGGCGAAGGGACCCGCGCGCCGCCCGCGTGTTGGCCTGTGCCTCTCGGACGCGAGCCGATGAGTCGAAGCCATCGAATAGGGGCAGCGAAACCACGATTCCGGCATTCCAAGTGCTCTGGGTGGAGACACTCCTGGCCTGAAAAGCCTGGTATCCGGTGCCCGCGGAGAGATCGATCGTGGGGAGTCGGCTCAAACTTGCGCTCTCCACGTCGAACAGCGAAGCGTCGAGACGGGCTTGGCCGGCCCGCAGGTCAGGCCGATCGAACGGTGCAGTGAAGAGCGACGCCGGCACATCCTCTTCGCTGAGCCGGGGAAGCTCGGGCAGCCGCTCCCCGACGGTAGGTGCCGGGGCACCAGCGTCCCGCCCGACGAGGAAATACAGGCGTTCGATCGCCACCCGGAGCGTCGCTCGGACTTGGGGGAGATTGGCTTTGGCCGAGGCGACCTGCTGACGCTGCTGCAGTACGTCCAAGGCCGTGGCCTGCCCACCCTCATAGCGCAGGCGGGTCGCGTCGGCCAGCCGCTGGCTCGCCTCGATCTGTCCCTGGACGATCCCTATTTGTTCACGCGCCGACACTGCGTCGAAATAGGCTGACGCGATTTGTGTCACCAACCCCACCGCCACGCCATCTCGATCACCGCGGCTCGCGAGCGTCTGAAGCCTCCTAGACTGCAACGTCCGATACTCCGAGCCCCACGACGTCAGCCTATATCGGGCCGATAGGTTCGCTGACCCCGTATAGTACAGCGAGGGCACCGGCCCTGACACGTCTCCGCCCGCAGGGAAGCCTCCAAACTGGAAGCCCAAGCCGTCCAGTGGCGCCATCGTGCCTTGGCCGTCAAAGCTGAGGCTCGGCAACATCGCCGCACGCGAACGGCGGGCGAGCGCCTCGGCCTGCTCGATGCGGTCCACCGCTACGCCCAAGTCATGGTTGTTCGTGAGGCCCTCTGAAATGAGGAGCATGAGCCCTTCGTCGCCCAGAGATTCCCACCAGGTGCTCTGAGCCGCGCACTGCAAGGGCCACATGAGGCCGGCCATCAAAAGCGAGCCCATCGCGAGGCTTCTCATCGTGCTGGCTCCGGATTGAGTCCGAGCGTGAGCAGATCAGCCAGCTCCTCGGCGTACGACGGGCTAATCGACCCGACCTGCGCCACTCCCGTCAGCCTCGAGATGAAAACATGAAACAGCAGACCGCCCATGATCATCGATGCGGTGGCTTCGAGCCCGACGTCACGGATCAGTCCCCTCTCCCTCGCCCGCTCCAGCCAAGCCATGAGGCCCGCCTTGGCGGCCACCGGCGGGGCGACGTCATAGGACTCCAAGATCTCCTCGCGGGAGATGCCACTCGCACGGAGAATCGCCATCGCAGGAGCCACCTCCTCGAAGTAGGCGCCGGCTCGCTGCACGATTCCAGCCAGTTGCTCCGTGATCGAGCGCTTGTCCGGGCCGTCGTCAAGCGCCGCGACCCAAGCCGGGGTCGGCGGCGGACGGAGCGCGGACATCATGAGCGCCTTCTTCGTGCCGAACCGTTTGAACAGGGCCGGCTGCGACAGGCTTAGGCCCGCGGCGATCGTCTCAGTGGACACACCCGGCCCGTACCTCAGGAAGCACCGCCGTGCCTCGGCCAACACCTCGGTGTCCGGGATCCCCTTTGGGCGGGACATGAGCCATCTCCTAGGTTAGTGAGTACTCACTAACTAATGCGTCCGCGTACAGGGGTCAAGAAGGCTTGGGCCGCCGAGAGATTGAACCACATGTAGGCGAGCACATCGTCCTCGGGGACGCCGTGAGCGCACCCCGCATGCCGGGCGGCTAGAACTTCAAAGAGAACGTAAGCTCCGTCAGTTGCTGCTGTCGGAAACCAGTCTTTGGACTCTCACCGTTGGTGTACTTGAGAGACACGCCAGCCAACGTCCCGGCATCCGTTTTCAAGAACCACACGTTCGCGTCCGCCGTGACCAACTTGTGACCACGGTCTAGCTGATAGGGTTCGGCAGTTTCCTGCAGGTCGTAGCCGTAGGAGTACTCGAGGTTCAGTTCGAGCCGTCGTGACCAATGCGAAGGCAGCGGAACCAACTCAGCCCGCACCCCAGTGACTGCCCGGACAACGGAGCCCTCGAGGGACTTGTCCGCCGTGCGCACCACACTCTCGTGCTCGAGACCGATGGATGGGCTGTAGGTGAACTCCACAGCCGAGCCAAATTGCGTCGCGACATTCGGGAGAAAGAGATTCGAGAGACCGCCGCCCCGGCCCTTCGCCACCGGCGTGAAGAGCAGGTCCGTCAGCACCGACTTGGTGGAGCGCTCGAAATCGTTCTTGTACATGACTCGTGCAGCCAGGACTGCGCTCCATTTTTTATCTTCCGCCTCCGCGTCCCGAGTCTGCCAGTCCGTCGACAGCCCGACCATAAAGACGTTTTGCGGCTTCTTGATGTTCGTCAGCAGTCGGTATTCGACGAACGGGCCGATAGCGATCTTCTGTCCCAAACTTTCGAAACCGAAGTCGACCCGCATGGCTGACCGGATGCTGTACGAAGCGGTGGTATCACCGGGTAGGAGGACGCTGAACGATGCTGGCCTTACTCGTCGCGCTTTGCCCGAGAACTTGCCCGAGAACGAGTCTTGGAAGGTGAGACGCTCCCAGATCTGGCCCACGGCTTCTGTGCTGGAGCACAGCAGCAGGGCCAAGACAATGAGCGGCGTCGGTCTCACCATGGGTCGGGTCCCCTACTGGCTGCAGGTTGGAGTGGTTGGAGTATCGTCTCCCCCACAACTCCACAACAACAGTGAAAGCACCAAGGCGCTCAACGCAACTGCTTGCTTCATGCCCTCATTCTGCACTGCCCCACTCAGACCCGCAACTCAGGACGAGCAGAACAGTGACGTGCCCCCAAAGGTGGTACCAGTCCCTATGTTAGACCTGCAGCCATCGGCGGTCCCTGGAGTTGAGGCATTCTAAGGAACCAAGACGATGGTTTGATCGTCTCCGGGGCGGG
>Ga0066376_10002005_pt1 | contig 19343 bp, 22 predicted proteins | sample Knorr_S15_td_Bot_FD_77009 | JGI IMG/M metagenome (GOLD analysis project Ga0066376, IMG submission 77009) | Marine microbial communities from Southern Atlantic Ocean transect - Knorr_S15_td_Bottom_ad_5009_LV_A | ecosystem: Environmental > Aquatic > Marine > Oceanic | place: Southern Atlantic... | reverse complement strand
TCGTGCTCTACGACCAGGCCGACCGAGCCATCGTCACCGTGCGCTGTCGACTCCACCGCGCTCTGGTGGAGCTGTTCTGTGACTACTCCTTCGGCAATGACTTCCTCTACTCCAACTCAGGCCGGGCGCTCATGGACAAATACGGCTGCAATCCCTACCGCATCGTGCGAGCCGGTCGTGGCCGCTTCGAGCGCGCCATGCGACGACGAGCTCCGCGTATCCGGCAGCGTTCCTTGGATCGGCTCTGGCAGGACGCCAGCAACTCCGCCCGCCACCAGCTCACCCCTGAGTTCACTGACCTGCTCGAGATGGCGACACGGCCTCCTAAGGAACGCCTACCACGGTGAGGCTCTCGAATTTGGGAACCGGTGACAGTCATGTATATTGGAAAGACCCACACCCAAAGACGGACGAATGAGACTTCGACGCGCCATAGTCTCCGCATCCTACTTGCGGCCTTCGTGGTACTCTCGCTCTGCTGATGACCTTGCGGGGTCTTGGGAGATTCCTGGAGAACGGTGTCGTCACCCGAATCTTCCAGTGGCCGTCAGTCTCGCCGGGCAGCTCTCCATATTGATCTGTGTGCTGATGTTCCTGATGAGCACACCGGTACGTGCAGCGACCAGCCAGAGCCTGGTCTTCTTGGACGGCAGTGATCCCACGAATCTGATAAACGACGGCGCCTGTGATCCCAGCGCCTTCCCAGATAGAGACAGGGTAGTGTATGTGCTGCATACAAGGGGCGGTGTCTGGAGGCTTTTGTATGGTAATACTGGCCCTCCTCGGTACTCAAGTCCCTCACCGGATGGTCGCTGGCTTTTGTTCTCAGGTCCTGGCAATGGCTTCGTCCCCCCTGACTGCGGGCCCGGTACAGAGAACGGTTGGTTTCCGACTGGGTGCAATACCTATATGTGGCTAACCTCATGACTGACGAGCTTCTGCGCCTAGTCGACATACCTGCCAGGTTTTACCAGGCGTCCTTCTCTCCTGACGCGTCTATGATAGCCTATGTCCGAGCGACTCCGAATCACCCCGGTATACTCAAGGTGATGAACTCCGATGGCTCTGCTCGACGGACTCTTTTTGGGGAGGATGGCCGAAATAGTGGGCTGGATGTGGAGAGAGAAATCTCGTGGTCACCGGATGGAACCCGAATCATGTTCTCACATGCAACGGACCTGTGGACGGTCGATATCCTCACGGGTGAAGTCGTACAATTCACGGACACGCCCGCCCGCAGAGAGTATGCACCAGCGTACTCGCCAGATGGCTCTTTGATCGCCTTTGTAAGTGGGGATGATTCGTACAGAAGAGCTGACATTTGGATAAGCAAGATCGAAGACTGGCATCCCATGAACGTGACTAATTTGCCAGGCAATTACAGGGACATAGCCTGGGTACCAGGGGACATGGCCTGGGTAGCCAGATTTCTGCTTCAATCCAACAGCAGCCTTCACTCTATATCAGAATTATCCCAATCCATTTAACCCCACCACGACAATCGCCTATCAAATCCCTCATAGCGGCGAGGTGCAATTGGTAGTCTACGACCTGATCGGACAGAAGGTGACGACTCTGGTAAACGGGATCCGCCAGGCAGGAGTATTTGCCGTCGAGTGGGACGGACGGGACGAGAATGGAGACGAATTGGCGTCTGGTGTATATCTGTATCGTTTGACGGCCGCTCTCAATGCACCGCTGCGTTTGGAAACAGACGATCGAGTCACAACGCGCAAGCTTCTGCTGCTTCGCTGAACCGTCAGTAGCTATAGTATCGCATCCACGATCTTGTCGTTGAATTCGGCGGCTCCAAGTTGCTGACAAATCACGTGCTCGGTTGAGGAGGTCCCACCGCGTAGCCGCCCCGCCAAGCCGAGTCGACTCGAGATCGATGGCGCCGACCTTGACACTGGCAGGGTGCGGGTCGATCGTTTGAGTTTGGGCAAGATCAATCCCCCTGAAAGGAGGCACCCATGGCCGTTGCTGTTATAACTGCGGAAGAGATTGTAGAGCAGAAAGGCAGAGAGATTTACAGCGTCGGCTCGGACGCAACCGTCCTCGATGCGCTGACGCAGATGGTCGAGCACAAGGTGGGGTCGACGCTGGTAAAGAAGGGCAGCAGAATCGTCGGGTCTGGACCGAAAGAGATCTCATGCGCAACAGCCTCGATGAGGATTTCGATCCCGCTACGGCGCGCATCGGCGATTATATGACCCCGGGGGTCAAGTTCGCCGCCCACACCGATTCGGCCTACGAGCTCATGGACAAGTTCCTCGGACTGCGACTTCGCCATCTATTGATCGACAAGAAGGGAGAGTTCATCGGCCTCTTGTCGGTAGTTGACGTCATGAGGACCGCTCTCCAAGAGAAGACTCGGGAGTTCGAGGAGCTGCACACCGTGGCCACCTGGGAGTATTACGAAGAGTGGAGGCCGCGCCAGTAGGCGGGCAAGCAGATGAAGGAGGTCATTCTCATCGGCGATTCTATTCGCTTGGGGTATGAGGATTACGTGCGCCGCGAGCTCGAGGGTCAAGCGACCGTCTGGGGCCCCGAGCAGAACGGGGGTACCAGCGCCAACGTCCTCCTCCATCTGGAGGAGTGGATTCTGGACCGCTCGCCGGCTGTCGTCCACCTGAACTGCGGCCTTCACGATATTGCCACACCTTTCGACTCAGATCAGCCGAGGGTGGCGTTGGAACAGTACACATTGAACGTAGGCGCCGTGCTCTCTCGTCTACGGGCCGCTGGTGATTGCGCGCTGATCTGGGCGAGCACCACTCCCGTCAATGAGGTCTGGCACCACAGCAACAAGGGCTTCGATCGGTTCGAGGAGGACGTTCGCAGCTACAACCGAGCCGCTGCACAGGTGGCGGCAGACCTTGATGTCCCCATCGACGACCTCTACAACGTCGTCGACGCGGCTGGTCGGGACCAGCTGCTGAAACCGGACGGCGTCCACTTCTCCGACCAGGGCTGCGCCCTCCTGGGATCGGCTGTCGCTCGCTTTCTGGCGCCTCATCTCGACTCGGCGTGAGCACATCAGCGCCAAGTCAGAGCACCGAATCTCTCCCCGACATCGGCCTGGAAGCAGAGATCGGCCAGATGCTCCTCGTCGGCTTCAGGGGCCTGACCGCCGATACCGATGATCCCGTGGTGCGGGCTATCGGTGAGGGACAAGTCGGCGGGGTCATCCTCTTCGATGTCGACGGCCCAAGCGAGTCACCGAAACGCAACATCGCCTCGCCGGACCAGCTGCGAGAGCTGGTCCGGAACCTCCATGAAGCCAACCCGGGGTCTCCCCTGCTGGTGACGGTGGACCAGGAGGGGGGAAAGGTGCGGCGTCTCAAGGAAAAGCACGGATTCACAGCGACTCCCTCCGCCCGTCACCTGGGCAGACTCAATGACCTGTCGACGACGCGCAAGCACGCCCTCACCACGGCCCAGACACTCGCGGATATGGGTATCGGCCTCAACCTGGCGCCGTCGGTGGATGTCGATGTTTATCCCGACAACCCCATCATCGGTGGCCCGGAGCGCAGCTACAGCTCCGACCCCGAGCTTGTTGTAGCTCATGCGACCGAGTTTATCCGCGCCCATCACGAGCACGGCGTCCTCTGCGCGCTCAAGCACTTCCCCGGACACGGGAGCTCGCGGGAAGACACTCATGTGGGCTTCACCGACGTGACCGAAACCTGGTCAGAGGCTGAGCTGCTGCCGTTTTCCGCACTGATAGGTCGGAATCTGGCCGACGCCGTCATGACCGCCCACGTCTTCAACAGCCACCTGGACCCGAAGTTCCCCGCGACGCTATCCGCTCCCACGGTGACCGGAATATTGCGGGATCGCCTTGGATTTGACGGCGTCGTTCTGGCTGACGACATGGGCATGGGGGCCATCGCCCTGTCCTACGGATTCGAGACCGCGCTGGAAGCCGCCATTGGCGCCGGCGTCGATATCCTCCCGCTGGCGAACCAGACCGAATACGAGGGGGACATAGCCAAACGCGCCGCCGCCGTCATCTTGCGTCTGGTGACCGACAAAAAAGTGACCCGGGAGCGTATTCACGAGTCCTACCGAAGGATTTATCGACTCAAAGAGCGCCTCCATCCAGCCGCCACCAGAAACTGAGAGGGAGATTTGATTGAAGAAGCTGACAGACAAGATCGCCGTCATTACCGGAGGGGCCACCGGCATCGGCGGATCTGCTGCTGAGTTGTTTGCCGCTGAAGGCGCCACCGCGCTGGTCCTCGATTACGACGAAACCGAGGGGCGGGCCACCATCGAGCGGATTCGCCAGGCCGGCGGCACCGGAGAGTCCTACCAGATCGACGTGCGCTCCGGCCCTGAGACGGCCGATGTCTTCGAGCGCATCGGCGAGACCTACGGGCGGGTCGACATCCTCGTCTGCAGCGCTGGCGTGTTGAAGGGAGCCTACAGCGGCATCAGCGAGCTCTCCGAAGAGGATTGGAACGCCACCCTCGACACCAACCTCAAGGGAACCTATCTGACCGCCAAACACGCGGCGCCTTTGCTTGAACGCGCCGGCGAGTCGGTGCTCTTCCTCATTGCCTCGGGAGCCGGGGTCCGCGGCGGCAGCTCATCCTTTGCCTACGCTGCCAGCAAGGCTGGCATCCACGGTATGTACCACAACTTCGTCAGCGATCTGGGCCCGAAGGGTACCCGGGTCCACGTTATCTGTCCGGGAGGCATCGCCACCCCGCTGAAGCTGAGAAACGTGGGCGAAGGCGCCGCTGCGAGAGGGGAGGACGCGGAACAGGCCATCGAAGCGGCCAGACAGAGCCTAGGTGAGCCCATCGGCGTGGCCCGCGTGCTGGCCTTTCTCGCCTCCGAGGAAGGATCCTACGTGAGGGGTACAGTATTCACCCGCTGAGACCGCCACACGTCATGACAGTTGGTTTGATTAAGTCGCCTTGCTGGCCAGAGGCGCCCTGGGGGAAGCCCGAGAGCAACATCGGCACCCAGATTCCGTTGAGGAGTACTATCACGGCATGATCTCCTTGCTGATGACGGCGCGTGTCGTCACCGGGAATTCGCCTGGTTCGCAGCACTGGCAGATCTGCACGTCGACAGCGGCCGCCATCAGCATGTAAGCGTCTTCGAAGCTCAACCCGAGTCGCTGCTGCATAAGCGCCACCATCTCCTCTGCCGCGCTCCGCGCCGCCTGGGCCAGATCCGCCCCTTCGGCTGTCGTCACCCAGGAGTTGGCGGTCTCGATGAGCGGGCGCCTCGTCCCCTCTCCTTTGAGCAGCTCCACCTTCACTGTCACCTCGGCGCAGATCTCCAGGCCGATAAAGGTGATTTCGCCGTCTCCCATGGCCGCGTGAATATCGCCCAGGGCCAGCAGCGCTCCAGACACCTGGACGGGCAGGAAGACGCGGCTGCCAACGGCGATGTAGCGGTTGTCCATATTGCCGCCGTGGGGCCCGGCGAGACCGGTGCTCACGCCGGCGCCCGCTGGCGCTGTTCCGATGACCCCCACCATCGGCCGGACGGGAAAGCGGATATCGCCGAAGTGTATGGTCTCCCCCACCACAGGCACCATGCGTGTCGCGTATTCGTCTGCCATATGGGCCAGCAGCCCCTCCCCCTTCTTGACTGCCAGAAAGCCCTGATCAGCCAAGCGGATATCGACGATCTCGACACCGAGCCCGTCTCCCGGTTCGGCATTCCGGATCGCCACCGGTCCGGTGGCCGGATTGGAGCCCACCGGGTGAGGATGGTCCAGCAGATCCCCATCCCTTTGGATCGTACCGCTGCGGGCGTCCCAGGTCTCGAAGGTGAGGGTAGTGCCGGAGTCGATCTCCAGGACGGGCGGGTGGTCTTTGTCTAGGCTGTACACGATCTGGTCTCGAGTGATGGGCGGTCTGCTAACAGCCATAGATGTTTAGTCCTCTCGTGAAGCGCCAGATGGGTGCATAAGAAAATCCCCCCGGGTGGGACTACCCGGGGGAATCGAAGTGGCGGGGAGGTGAGACCGGTCATGGACGGCTTCGCCAGGCCTTTGAGCGACTCTGTCGCGTGCGTCTACAGTCGCCTTCCGGATCACTCCGACCGATCGACTGCGACGGCGTGCGACCGCATACGTGTCCATCGAGCGAAGGGGCTGAGCTGACTCGGTGCAGGGCCAGATCGCGGGAACGGTTCCCGCCCCTTCGAACGTTGGGCACCTGCGGACAGGGCCCCGGTCTCCTCTCGCCCGCCAAACAAGCAGGAGATCTACCCGGTCTATCGCAAGAGCCATGCCATCCTCTGAACGGAGTTGGAAAATAGAGTCTAATATATAAAAGATTATAACAGTTAAGTAATTTCAGTGCATCTGGAACAACAATTTGCCATAGACCCAATGAGTGACGCTCTAACGCGGCAGCAGGATTCCTAAAACATATCCAACATGTTTAATTACAATATCTTAAGAAAAGTGTAGCAAAATGGCGCCACTGCCGCACATACGCAGCAGTGGCAAGCTGTATCACCAGAGAAAATGCGCAGGACAACACCCAAGCAAGCCAGCCAGATGGACAACACCCAAGCAAGCCAGATGGACACTCCCGAGTACCGGGTGAAAAGGACACTCCCGAGTACCGGGTGAGAAGGACACCCTCCTGGACACCCTGCTCCTGCACGAGTTGGTGGAGCTCATCCTGGACGAAACCACACCTGATCTCTCCTCCCTAAATTCCCATATTGTCGCCACCACATTTGAGCGCTACCTCAAGGGAACGATGCTGAAGGTGGGTGTGGAGGACTTCTTCCTGGAGTGGCCGACTCTTTCAGAGGTGGAAATCGAAGAGCGCCAGGCGGCCTACAAACGGCAGAAAATAGAAGAACTCACCGCGTACTTTGCGGAAGAGGAAGCGCCCGCGGACGATGACGACGACCTGGACGACCTTCCCTTGGACAACGTGCCGGTGAGGAAAAAGAAGAAGAAAAAGAAGAAGAAGGTGGTGGCGGCGGGAAAAAAGTCGGTAAAGAAGAAACCAAGAGAGTTACTGCTCAAACAGGTCTCTTCTAACTAGGCCTTTTCTAACTGTGCCTCTTCAAAGACTAGGTCTCTTCAAAAGACTAGGCCTCTTCGGGGTCGTTATCTACCGGTGCGGACCCGGAGTCGCCCGCATCGTCTTTCAACTCCTTGAGCGCCGCCTGACAGGACGTCAGATCCTCCTCAGCCGCTCTGATAAGATCGCACAGTTCCCGAACTTCCGCGCTCGTAGACAGTTCGCTTCCCTTGCCCGACTCGATACTCCCATAGGCGAGGACGCCCAGTTCTGTACGCAGACGATTGAGGCGCGTCTTGATGACCGCCACATCCAATCGGGCCCGTACTAGCTGGGTCAACTCCTCCGCCCTGTTCATCGCTACGGCAGCCCCATCCTGCAGGCCTCTCTTGATGGTATCCCACATGTTGTCCACTGGTGTCCTCCTCTCGCTCTTTCTACCTACCCGGGTTTCTGACCTGATGCCGCCAGCAGCTCCGCAATCAGCTGCGCCTTGTTTGCCCGCGATATCTGTCGTCCCCGCAGCTTGAGACCCGGCGTGCGCCGCGCGAACTGACGCAACCGCGCCACGGACAGGCGCGCCAAATCTGAATGTGATAATTGATGGAGATCAGGTAGCGGCTCGGCGTCGGTTCGTTCCGAGGCAGCCGAAGGAATTGGAGGTTCGCGCTCTGATCCGACTTCAGACGGCACCGGCGAACCGCTGCCCAGAGGGGCGAGGCGACCCGACATCTTCGCGACATCTACGTGAGGCTGGGGGATAACGTGTGCGCTGACCAATTCGCTCACGTGGCTGACAGCCTCCGCAGCAGCTTGAACCGCTGCCTGCACGGAAGCCACGTCACCACACAGCCGTAGCGAAACGAGCCCGCCGCCAATCCTCTCGATGCCCAGCAGTTGGACATCGGCGGCCTTAGCGGCGGTATCAGCTGCTGCTATGACCCCGACCAGCCCCTGTGTCTCGATGAGACCTATGGCGGATCGTGCCATGCGAGCGCAGCTCCAGTGCGTACTTCAGCCACTGAGCGCTGAAAGCCCCAAGACTTAGGGCCCAGACTGAAAACACCCAGACTGAAAGCACCCAGGCTCAAAGCCTAGCTGAACGCTAAGTGTAGCGGAGCTGAAATCCGTTGCCAACCGGTTGCGGATTGCGGCTCTTCTGCACTAACGGGAATCGTTGATGGTGTAGGGCAGCAATCCCAGAAAACGGGCTCTTTTGATAGCCTGTACAATCCTGGCCTGCTGCTTCCGCGAAGCTCCCGTGCGCCGTGCTGCGTCGATCTTTCCGATGGGATTCAGAAAGCGCGCCAGCACGTCGAGGCGCTTGTAGTCGATATCCTCGACCTTGAGCTTGGCGGTAAATTCTTTGCGACTGGACCGTCCGATGGCGCCTGACTCCTGTAATGACTTATCCTTGAGAATGACTGAGTTGGAAAATCTATACCCTCCTGGCTGGAAAGTCAACTTGTCGTGACCCCCAGTCTGAGCCAGCCGCGACGAGCCGGCGGTGCACTCCTGTCCCTGGCCGCTGTCGCCCTGTTTGCCGCACACCCCAGCCTGTTCTCCAGAGACGCCCTCTACCCGGCTGTAACGGCGATTCTATTTGCCGGTGTTGCTTTCTCGGCCTGGGCCTGCCGCCTGGCGGCAGAACCTCTCGCCAGCGGTCCCCGGCATTCCGATTCTCCTCTGCCGCCCCGCCTGCTCCCCTTGCCTCTGCTGTGGACGTCGGGACTCTTTGCCTTCACCATCCTGCTGTCCGCATGGGTGAATTCGGGTCCGGCCTGGGACCGGATCTGGGTACCTGCCGCCCAGATCCTGTACGTCTGGCTCGGTTGCTGGCTGGCTGCCGATAAACCCGTGCTCGCGCGCCTGGGCTCTGTGCTGCTGGCCCTGGCTTCGGCCGCTGGCGTGTATGCCCTCATCCAGCACCTGGGCCTGGATCCCTTGCCCTCCGGAACGAATTTCAAGGACCGCATCGTCTCCGTCTTCGACAATCCCAATCACCTGGGCAGTTGCATGGCGGTGTCTGTGCCGTTGGTGCTGCACGGTTTTCTGACCAGTGCGGCGTCGAAGAAGGGGCAGACGATCTGCTTGTACGGCGCCGTGATCGCCGTGTACTCGGGTTTGCTTCTAGCTGGTAGCCGGGGGGCTTGGTGGGGAGGCCTGGCCGGGTGCGGTCTGCTCATGGCCGGCTATGCCATAAGTGTCAGGCGAGGCAATCTGGCTCTCCGCTGGCGCCGTCTGATAGTCCTGGGACTGTCTCTCGGCGCGGTGACTTTCGCCCTGTCCAGAACGGAGATGATGAAAGGACCAGAGGGGGTGGCCATCACCATGTCCGCGCGGATGAGAAGCTCTACCAATGTAGTGGGACCCAGCGCGGCGAAAGACTCGACCGTCAATCACCGATACTTCCTGTGGCAAGTGGCGGCGAACATGATCCGAGAGCACCCTTTTGTCGGCCTCGGTTACGGCAGCTATCACGTCCAGTACCCGCGATTCCGCGACCAATTGCGGCAGCAGCCAGAGTTTGAGCAACTGAGCTGGCTCCAGCAGCGCTACGTCCCCCTGCACGCCCACGACGAGTACCTGCAGCGATGGGCGGAGAATGGCGTCTTCGCACTCCTCTCCCTGGTGGCTCTGGTTGGGCTGGGTATGGCAGCTGCCCTCAAATCCTGTTGGCGCGGCTACGGGGGGCTTCGCCTGTGGGCGATCCTCGGATCCATGGTCGCAGTACTGGTCCACGGGCTGGTGAGCTATCCGCTTCACATGGCGGTGAGTGGGTCTGTATTCTGGATATTACTTGGTATTACATATTGTCCCGGCCAGATTGGCCCCATAGGCGACAAGAGCGGCGAAAACCCTGTCGTCCCAACTGACATTACAGGAGACAATGGCACGAAATAGCAAGCGATACGAAATACCGCTAAAGCTATCTATCGAGCATCCGATAGTATAACCAGAGACTATTTGATACTAAGTAATCGAACCTCCAAATCCGATCGATCAAATAGACCTCTTTCAGGGCCTATCCAACCCTGACGCTCCAGGATCATCCGGAACTACCCATTCCGGTCCTGAGCCCGCCTGGCGCCCTCGCGGCGCCGAGCACGCGAATTTAATACAAGCGAAACGCCCTGCCGGGTAGCTCCCGGCGGGGCGTTTCGCTTATGCGCTCGCTGAAGGCTACCAGGCGTGTGCAAGTTACGGACAGTGGCTGCCGAATTCGCGGTAGTGCCGCACCGGCAAGCGGTGGTACTCCCGCGCCAGCTTTCCCAGGCGCTCACAGGCGAGATCGAAGATACGCTTGCCCTTCTGGGCGGTGGCGGCGGTGGCGTCGCCCATTATCCCGGTGCCCTTGGCGGTGTCGCGCCTTCTCTCGGCAAATTCCGCGAACCGCAGCTCCGGCGGAAACGGCTGAGTGAGCTCGCGGTCGGCGTCGATGCGCGTTGCATCGACCAGGTGAGCCCGCAGGTGAAGCTGGACCGAGGTTTCCCACTCACCGCCGTGCCCCACCCCCTCGTCGGTGTCGCTCCATTCCCGCAGTTCGGCGCTCACCGTGTCCCACCAGTTAAAGCTGAGAGTGAAGATGTCTTCCTCTGCCAGCTGCCAACTCACCGTCCGGCACGGCGCCCAGTTGCCCCCATGCCCGTTCAGGGTAATGATGCGCTCGAAGCCGTTGGCGTGGATGCTGCGACAGATATCACCCAGCAGATTCTGGAAGGTCTCCAGACGCAGGTGAATGGTGCCAGGAAAACCCATGTTGTAGTGCGTGAACCCGCTCCACACGGGAGGCGCGACGATCACCGGGAAGTCGTCCTCTGCCCTGGCCACCTGTGCGGCCATATAAAATGGCGCCGAAATATCGACATCCATGGGGCAGTGGGGTCCGTGCTGCTCGACCGAGCCGACCGGCACGATTACCACGGGATCGCGCTCAAGGGCATCCAGAAACTCCGCTCGCCACATCTCCTGCCAGAGGACCTTCTTGTTGGTGCCGTCGTAGGAAACTCGATACATTGTTTGCCCCTCCTCTCTCCTGTATGTGACTCTGTCCACGTGTATGTGACTCTGTCCGCGCTGGCGCCGCACACTGCGCCGATTTGCTGAAGTCGCTGGCGAAAGACTAACTCCCGTCCATCGCCTCATGCAGAGCGCGCATGATTTGATGGTGAGCCATTCCCTCTTCCCGCAGTTGGTTGTAGCGACCGATGTCGACGCCTTCCCAGTTCAGAAACCCGCGAATGTCGTAGCGCTCCCCCTCGGCGACGGGCAGTCCGCCCTCGTCTATCATCAGCTGCAGCGGATATCCCTTTTCGGCCAGGGGAAAGTGGATGACCTGCTGTCGGCGGGCGGACTCGTACAAGGCCATCATGATCTCCACCGTAACCCGGGCCTGGTGACCGGCCCCGCGGTGCTCCGGGCCCCCTTCGATCCAGGCGATGAGCTCGCGCACCTGGGCGGCGTTGGTATTTCCGCCGATACCGCTGATCTGATCGCGATCCTCGGACAGCGCCACTTCCCGCCATCCGAGACCCTGGCTGTTGAGGAGACGCACCTGCGCCTCGCTCACCTCCAGCATGCCTTCGGTACCCTGTATCTGAAAAGATCCCGCCGTGGCTCCCTCCCGCTTGAGATCGGACTGGACCAGGAGCTGAACCCCGCCTTCAAATTGCAGCAGTCCCAGGCAGGCGTCCTCAATCGCTGTGTCTCGTTCGTAGCGGTTGGTTCGGCGTTCGACGGCGCCCATCACCCACTGCGGCTGCGGGTCCCCGAGCACAAAGCGGGAGCCATCGATGCTGTGGGTTCCCCAGTTGGTGAGGCCCTCGGCCACCTTGTTGGTGACCAGCACGGGCTCGCCTATCACTCCCTCGCGCAGCAGCTCTCGACTCCGCTCCCACCCCGGTGTAAACCGCCTCTGGTGGCTGACGACGAGCTTGGTGCCGCTGGCGGCGCAGGCGTCGATCATGCTGTCAGCGGCGCCCATGCCAATGGCCATTGGTTTCTCGCAGATCACCGCCCGCACACCCGCTTCGGCCGCGGCGATGGTGGGCTGCGGATGCAGTCCGTGCCAGGTGCACACGCTGACGATGTCCGGCCTGGCCTCGGCCAGCAACCGCTCCACCGTGTCGTACTCCTGCAATTTCCCGTACTTCTGCACGTACTGTTCCCGTGCCGCCGCCACGGGATCGGCGACGGCGATGACCTCCACCTCGTCAACTAGATTATACCCGTCCATGTGAGCGTGTCCGATGGAGCCGCAGCCAATGATGGCTGCCGTATATTTCGGGGACATCGAGATCTCCTCTGATGCGCGTTGATGACGCTGTATGTAGTTTCTCTATAGGCGTGGGACGCGCCGCGGCGGTGAATATAGACAGACCCATATCCAGGTAAAAGGCCGGTGGATTTCGTCCAGATCAGTGAGCGAGTGCGCATTCCCATGGCGGAGCTGCGGTTCTCTTTTGACCGCAGCTCGGGCCCTGGCGGTCAGCACGTCAACAAGGTGAACACCCGGGTCGAGCTTCGCTTCGAGCCCGCTTCGAGCGCCGCCCTGACCGAGGATCAACGTCGCCGGCTCGGCAGCTCCCTTCGCGGCCGTCTCACGCGGGACGGCTCCCTCATTGTCCGGTCATCCCGCTTCCGCTCCCAACTGCGCAACCGTCACGACTGCCTTGAGAAATTCGCGCAGCTGCTCGCCGACGCCCTGAGACCTCCTCCTCCTCCCCGCCGACGCTCCCGCCCCGGCCGCGCCGCCGTTGCCAGACGCCTGCAGTCGAAGAAGCTCCAGTCTCTCAAGAAGACCCGCCGCTCCCGACCCGGGCTCGATTGACCCTCCGGCGCTACAGACTCTGTCCATAGCTGCTGTCCCAGGTCTCCAAACCACAAAAAGTTGCATCAGTTACTCACTCTATATATATTGCAACACTGACTTTAACGTTCACGTTAAGGTTCAGTTGCAGCGTCTATGATCAAAACCATCATATGCCCTTGTAAAACATAAAGTTACACCCGAAAATCTCCACGATCTAAGGACGGTGTTTCTATGAACATCAATCCCACAGAGCTCTACTGGCGAGAGATCAAGAACTCTGAGCCCCTCTCCCGCGAGGACGAAGTCCGGCTGTTCAAGCTAGTTCGTCGGGGGGACGAAGAGGCTCGTCAGCAGATCATCCAAGCCAATTTGCGCTTCGTTGTCAGCGTCGCCCGCAACTACAAAGATTACGACATGACCCTCGGTGAACTGATATCGGAGGGAAATGTCGGGCTCATGGAGGCCGTTAAGCGGTTTGACGAGACCCGGGGGTTCAAGTTCATCACCTACGCCGTATGGTGGATACGACAAGCAATTCTCAAGGCGCTGGCCGAACAAAGCAGGATCACCCGGCCCCCGATGAGCCAGATCAACGACCTGCAGAAGATCGACAAGGTCGCCAACGCCCTGTCCCAGCAGCTGGGGCGCAGTCCGACCTACAGCGAGATCGCCGCGACGGTCGACATCAGCGCCCAGCGCACGTTCAACGCCACCGAAGTGGCTCAGCAGGACATCTCCTTTGACGCCCCCGCTTTTCCCGATGAGGATGCGACCATGTATGCCACCTTTGCCGCCGACGGAGAGGGCGCCGAGGAGGAGTTCATGGGGGCGCAGATGCGAGATACCATAGCCGACTGCCTAGGTATGCTGGAAAAACGGGAGTACGAGATTCTCCGGCGCTACTTCGGGCTCGAGGACCTGGAGCCGATGACCCTGGACGAGATCGGTGGCTTCCTGGGCGTCACCCGGGAGCGCGTGCGGCAGTTGCGCAATCGAGCCCTCGAGAAACTGCGCGACAGCTGCGGCGAGATTCTGTCCGAGTTCTCTGCCAACTGAGCGTACTTACGCCGCGGTGATGCGTCGGCACGCCCCCGGGGAGGGGAGCCACTCACAGAGGACTTGCCGGGCACAGAGGCGGGGGCTTACCCGCGGGCGGCATTCACCGTAGCCAGAGTCGTTGGGCGTCCATCTTGGAAAGCGTGGCGAACGCTATCCGCCAGGTGCCGTCCTCCCCCCTGGCCAGATCGAGGCGCGTCATCTCCACGGCCGGTAACAGCAGCCGCAGGCCGATGCCGAAACCCGCCTTCACTCGCCCTCGCGAGAATTCATCCGACCGATCCCAGGCGATCCCGCTATCGGTGAACACGGCCCATGACAGCCCTACACCGGCCGCTTGCCCCAGGAACACGATCTCGTGTGGCCGCACCAGGGTCACCCGATACTCCAGCGTCGTCAGCAGTTGGTGCTTGCCCTGTGCCTCTCCTCCCAGCGTCTTCACTCCGTACCCGCGGATGGTGTTGGTTCCGCCGAGGTGGAAATCCAAGTACTCTGGCAGGCTCTTTCCCACGGTGCCCGTTTGGAGCGAAAGTAGACCCGCCAGAACGAGGGTGTGAGACCCGACCGGTTGATATCTACGCAGGTCCAGATTCGCCGTCCAGAAGTCGCCGTTGCCGGGCAGGAGCCCTCCCGACTTGATCGCCTCCAGCTGATTCTTCCAGCCCCTGTGTGGATCAGACCAGGAATCCCTCGAATCGTACCCTACACTGCCGACAAGACGAAAAATGTCGTCCTTTCCCGACGGAGACAGGGTGTGGCCAGACTCCTCACTGCTGACCCGCAGAAAAGTCATACCGACTCCGGCGCGGCCTCGCTGGCCCAGATAGGTACGCAGTCTGGGGCTGAGTTCGAAGCTCGTCTGCCCGAAGCCGTCCAGCTCGTTGTAGCGCTCGATGCGGACGAGGTCGAGGCCCAGGGAAAGATGATTTGCCGCGACCCACGGATCTCTCACGCTTAGAAGGTACCTGGTGCTCCCGCCGAACAAGGCAAATCCCGCCACGAAGATATCTCGGCCCATCATGTTGACCGACCTAATGGCCGGCCCCAGTGAGAGGCCGTCCTGGTCATTGACTTCGTAGCTGATATACGGTACCGCGAAGGGCATCTCGCGGACCCGGAGGGTCACGATCACCCCGCCGCCGTCCTCCACCCCTGTCGCCGCCACCGAACTGAAGATATCCAGATTTTTCAGGCGCTGAAGATCGGCCCTCAACTCCGCGAGTCCAAGCGGGCGTCCTGGCGCGGTCTGGAGCTCTCGATAAATGATGAATTCACGGGTGAAGCGCCTGCCCTCGATGCTGATCCGAGTCACCGTCTTGCCCTCGAACCGCGCCATCTCGTGCAGACCGTCCGCCGCCCACAGGTTCGCCGCCCACAGGTATAGGGAGACGGCTATTGTGAAGATGAGTCTATTCACGGTTTTTTCACCTGTCTGAAATGCTCTTCTACCTATGGTCCCAGCAGGTTCTCAAAGGACCCGATACGCTTCAACTTTGTGCCCATTCAGCCGCTTTATCCTTTAGATTCTGCCTTATCCTTTAGTCTGATAGGCCGGAGGACTTCCCTCGCAGTTGAAGATAGATAACCTGCGATGAACCAGCCTCGTCGGGAGTCGGCTTAGTGCCCAATCTAACCAAGCGGCGCTGATGTTTTGAGTGAACCGCCAGACCAGGAGCCGGAAGGCTCGGGAGCCAGATAAAAGATACCCACCGAAGCTGCGTACCAGGAGCGATACTGCTGATTTGCGTCTGTGTAGCCTCCCTTCCCGCAGCCGCATTCGCCCAGGGGGACGGATCCCTCACCGATCTCAGCGACGACCTTCGCAAGCTCGTTATCAGCGTCAGTCCATCGGTGGTCCAGATCTACACGACCGCATACGGGCCGGATGACCGCGGCGTTTCTCACCGCCTCCGGATCCCTGGCCACTCGCCATACGGGCGGCTCCGGTGTCATCCTCGATCCCGATGGATACATCGTCACCAACGCTCACGTGGTAAAGGGTGCCCGACGCGTCCAGGTGTTGATCAGTACAGCACCGGACTCGACGCGTCGTTCCATTCTCGAGCCTCGAGGCAGACTCGTGGGCGCCCAGGTCATTCGGGCGGATGAGGAGACCGACCTGGCGGTGCTCAAGGTCCAGGAGACCGGGCTGCCCTTCCTGCGTCTGGGAGATTCCGACGACCTGGAGCCGGGCCAGCTCGTGCTGGCGTTTGGCAATCCCCTCGGTCTGAAGACGTCCGTCTCTCTGGGCGCCGTAAGTGCAAAGGCCCGCCAGCTGAGGCCGGAACATCCCATGATCTACATCCAAACCGATGCCGCCATCAACCCGGGAAACAGCGGTGGTCCGCTGGTGGACACCCAGGGTCGCGTCGTCGGCATCAACACCTTCATCTTCTCCCGCTCGGGCGGCAGTGAGGGTCTTGGTTTTGCAGCCCCGAGCAACATCGTCCGCAGCATTTTCGAGCAGGTCCGCGACACGGACGCATTCGCCGCGGCATCATCGGCGCGCGGCCCCAGACCATCACCCGCGTCATGGCCGAGGGTCTGGGTCTGAAGCGCGACTGGGGAGTGATTCTCAGCGACGTCGATGCCGGTGGGCCCGCTGCGGACGCAGGTCTGAGCGTTGGCGACGTGGTGTTGACGCTGGACGGGAAAGTTATTGAGAATGGGCGTCAGTTTACGGTGAACGTGTATCGGAAGACCATCGGCAAGCCGGTCGAGATCCGTATTCTGAGGGGAGAGGAGATCCACGACTTCCAGGTTCTGGTCGCAGAGCGGCGGGATGAGAGCCGCCGTTTTCTCGATTTTGTCGATCCGGAAGTCAACCTGGTCGCCAAGCTGGGCCTGCTCTGCCTGCAGATCGACCAACAGATCGCCGCGCTGATGCCGCGCCCTCGCAAGAGGGCGGCCGTGCTGGTGGCCGCGCGCGCTCCCGGAGATCTGCTGTATGAATTGAACGGCCTGCCCATCCTGTCTCTGGTCGGACTCAAGGCTCGAGTGAGCGCCCTCGAGACCGGCAAACCGGTCGGTCTTCCAAGTGGAGAGGAGCGGAGACCTCGTCTACGTAGCTTTCCGGCTGTAAGGCGGGCGGCGGCTCGCAGGCTTCTTGGTACGGTAGTTGCGTCAGACCGCACCGACGGTCGAACCGAGTTCCTCCCCCTGTGGTCGACCGCAATTTCTTCCCTGGTACCGGAACAGCTTTCCTATCCCTCCCCTGGAAAGCGAAACCTCGGAGGTCCTCATGAGCTCTCTGTTTCTGTTCTTGCCCATAGCCGGTCTCGTGGCCATCTACTGCATGGCGATCCGCCACGACAGGCGTTAACGGACACTGGATCACCTCGGAAGATAGTGGGACTGAACTTCGACGTGAGCTACTGGCTGTCGCGCCTGGAAAACGAACCGGATACTCCACAGCAGCGGGCGGCCTAAGCTAGAAGATCCAGCATCTGTCCCGCGAAACCGGCATCGTCGAGGGTGCCCGCTTCGATGCCCCCCGCTTCGGGCAGATCGTCGTCGCTGGCGGAGACGGACGATGATCCCTCCTCGTCTCCCGCCGGGCGTGCGCCTTCCGACCGGCGATTTTCAGCCAGCTCGGCCTGCGCCTCCGACTGCATCTGACGCGCCTGAGCGGCTACGCGCCGGTCCTGGCCCGACGGCTCGGCAGGTGCCAATGCCGCGCGGTAAATTGCCTGTGCTTTCCGGATCGTGGCCTGCGGATCGTCAGGGGCATTTGAGGTGTCGATACCTACCTCACCCCCTACGGCGTACCGGTGCCCGTCAGGACCGGTCTGGTACTCGAACTGCGCCCCACCGCGGGCGTATTGCCCGGCCGAGGCCAGGTGAGCCTGTTCGTGCTCCCGCACCTCGCGGTCACGCTTCTTCAACTCCGCCACCACCTCCTGCTCCTCTTCGCTCAGCTCGCGGTTGCCCGCCCTCTCGCTGGAGGGCTCCTCAGCTGCCCCCGTCTGGTCGGCCGGCTTGGTCCCGGCCCCGTCTGGGAGTTCGGATGTTGAGCTCTCCCCCGAATCACTCGGGGCCGAGGAGACGGGTGCGGCACCACCTGCAGCCGGTTGTGCTGACAGCTGTGCCGGCATCTGTGCCAGGGCATGCTGCGAGACGGCAAGCACCTGCGGGGGATTGCTGGAAGGTGGGGCACCAGGCGTTGCCGATGCCTGACTCTGGCCGTCGTCGGCTGCGGTGACCCCCACCGATGATGGCGTTGAAACGGGGGGCCCTATAAGCGGCAGCCCTGCGAGGGGCAACGCGTCGAGGACTGACAGGGCAGCTGCCGCATTCTCGGACTCCTCGGCAGACGGCAACGGGGAGCGTTCTGCTACGGCTCTCGTTCCCTCCTCTTCCTCGGGGTGCACACCGGGAAGGGGGGCCGGGACTTGAGAAGGTGACGACGTGAGGGGATTTAAATGCACTGAGGGCTCTGGTTGAAGACGACAGGGACAAAGCGGCCTATCCCTAGTATCGGCATCGGCAGATGCCACTTGAGCGGCGCCCTCAGGGGATGGGGAGTCCTACAAAGAACACCCCTACCGCGCCAGAGACATCATATCCACCACCTCCGGACTCTCGAATACCGCGGCGGGCAAGTCGTCGAAGACAGCGACGTCGGTATGGGAAGTTCTGCCGTGGCCGTCGGCCAGCCAGATCTTCCCGTACTGTTTCCAGTTCTTCCAGGGATCGACCCAAGCGGGCGTCTCATCCGCCGCATCCGGGTAAAACGCCCACTGCCTCACGAGCCGCTCGTGCACGTCGACGTAGACGTCGTATTTGTTCTGAGGGGTAACGCCCACCCCCGCGAAGGTGAGCTCTAGGATGTCGGCGGGAATCCCCTCCTCGGTCATGCCCCGCTCCTTGTAGCGCAGCGTGACGCCGGAGTCCTTCAGTTTGTAGGGCAAGACGAGCCAGTACGAGTCGTTGATCCAGGCCCGGTACCCAGCGCTCAGTCTGGCGGCGAGGGTGTCGGGGTCGGTCACCGCCACCCCCTCCTCCCAGGCTCGTCCCTCCTGGGAGTTGATGTTCATGAGCACCACCAGGCCCTTGCTCTCGAAACGAAGATTTCCGGTCCACTTGTCCCATACGTGGAGGCGTCTGCCGAAGAACCGCCAGGTGATGTATCGCGTGGCGTCCCAGTTGCGCCTTCCACCCAGCCGCGCCATCACGCCATCGGCGATCTCAATCGCCTCCCGGTCCGAACCGGCTTCGTCGAACCCGGGCAGGGGGGGATTCGCGTCGTTTGCAGCTTCCGCCGGGAGCGGCGAGGGAGTGACCGGCGCTATCGTAGCCTCCGGCTTCGGAGCTGTGACCACAGACCCCTGTCGCGGTCCTTGACAGGCCAACAGTACCACACACACCGCAAGTAGTCGGGAGCACATGTCAGCTATCCTCCTTCTCAGTGACCATCTCTTCTCAGTGACCATCTCTTCTCAGTGACCATCTCTTCTCAG
>Ga0066376_10002004_pt1 | contig 19345 bp, 21 predicted proteins | sample Knorr_S15_td_Bot_FD_77009 | JGI IMG/M metagenome (GOLD analysis project Ga0066376, IMG submission 77009) | Marine microbial communities from Southern Atlantic Ocean transect - Knorr_S15_td_Bottom_ad_5009_LV_A | ecosystem: Environmental > Aquatic > Marine > Oceanic | place: Southern Atlantic... | reverse complement strand
TTGCCAATAATTAATTCTATTTATGAGGAGTTAATTAAACCTGATGTTCATAGTCGTTGGTAATAACTAAATATAGTTTTTCAACATTCCTCATGGTTGCTGGTAAAAAAATACATCAGGCCACTTAGAAAAAATCATTGGCAATATATTTGTTCACTCTATACCCCTCTCATATTTATTCAGACTCTTTAGGTTCTGGGGTAGGTTCACAAACACCTTTGTTGCTATTATTACGCTCTCCCTCACACAACAAACCAACTTTCAATAACGCCCGCTATTATTGAGCCGACAGACTGTGCTGATATGCACCTAAAGCAGAGTTATTCCTTGACCTAAGCAACGCCCTTCCTAGGCATACTCAGAGCCTACAGAGTTATATCTAAGTCAAAGTTCATTGACGTCCATTGAGGGTTTAATTGCTCCCTTACGCATGAGATGAGGCTTCAAATGCTTTAGCTGAGTGGTGATGTTGAATTGGTTTCTCACTTGATATATCGACTAGAAAGGTAAATTGAGCTGCGCAATTTTTTTTGCTGCAATTTTTATGGATAAATATATAATCACCACTTAATACAAAAATACTTTCAGCCAGTTGTTGCTTTATGACTGAGCTCTGCTGAATTTCGACGGATATCGATTCGGCCTTGATAAAATACTCTCTTATCTGTTGCCTAGTTGACGCTATATTTGCGGAAAATGTCGGAATTAAAGTACTTTGTGAATGATATAAACCCACAATACGCTCTACATCATGCTTGTTAAAATAATTGCCCCATCTTTCAAGGATATCTTCCGGGGCGTGATGTGTTGGATGCTTCATTTATGCCCTTAATTTGAGTTAAAAAGAAAGACCGGGTTGGCGAGAGCGCGTTTTTTAGAATATCAGGCTACTCTCTCGCGTGCCTTGTTTTAGCTGCATTATTTCCCTCTGTTGTCATGGATTGAATCAACACGCTAAGTGAGTGAAGCCGACTTGTATATGCCACGAATAATAGCGAGATTGCCGGGAAAAGGAGTACGGGGGTTGTTATCTCCATGACTCTATTGTAAGTTGATGATTTAAATCAATTCAAAAAAAATCTATAATTGTATCCAAACCACCGTATTTAATAACAACATCACAATTTTTCTGCACCAAGGGTTTAGCGCGGTATGCAACTGAGAGACCAGCAATTTTCATCATTTCTAGATCATTAGCGCCATCACCTACAGCTAAAACTTGGTTTTTTTCAAAGCCGTATTGAGCGCAAAGTTCGTGAACGTATTGAGCTTTTGCATCAGCATCAATAACTTTACCAATAACATTTCCCGTTAAGCGGTTGTCTACAATCTCTACATTGCTAGCTCGATAACTATCAAATCCTAATTGATTTTTCAGACGTTCGGCAAAATAAGACAATCCACCTGAAACTACAGCCATTTTCACATCAATTTGTTTAAAAAAATCAATTAACTCTTGAGCGCCTTCGCTCAAATTCAATTGCTCATTATAGACTTGTTCTAGGGTTTCACTTTTTGTCCCTTTAAGCAAGGAAATTTTGGAATGAAATGAGGATGTAAAATCTAAATTTCCATGCATGGCTTGCTCAGTAATTGACGATACCTTGCTTGCTATATCTGGACTTGCAATCTCATTAATAGTCTCATTTATAATTAGTGTTGAATCCATATCGCTAACCATAAGAGCGACTTCGGAGTAATTAAATGTCTTACTAAGGAGGTTAATATCGACTCCATAAAGTTCTCTTAACCGCTCTAAATCTGCAGATAGATTTGTATGAACACGAAAATGACTTTGCCGTTCTTCAAGTTCCCCTTGCAATTCATCGGCAAGTCTTTGGGCCAGAGTTAAGTCTTTGCTGTGCAAAATGAATGTGTTCATCTGGCTTGGGTAACTATTGTCACCATATTCATGTTAAAGCTCCTAAAACGTAGACAAAAAAAATACCTACTACCCCATTAAAACGAAAGGAGTAAAAGGCATCTATACCAGTTTAGTTCGACTTCAAACTGACAAAAAAAAGTTTAGCTGTGCGTAATCATATTAGGCCCAGCTAAACATCAATGTTTTCTATTGACAACCGTCATTAGTTATCAAGTGAGCATAAGTATACCTTTTTTTAATAGAGGTTTAGTAGATTTTAGAAATATATTCAAGAGTGATTGAAATCAATTCACTTTTAATATAAACTGTCAGTTTTTGTGTCAAAGTAGTGAAAATTAAAAGAAGTAATTTGAGGGGTAGTTACCTTCATGTGGAACCTCATACCAGTTAGTCCATCAAAATTGAATTTGGTAGGAGGTTGATGGCTTGGCTGGCGTCGACTTATCTCCTTTTGTTATCGTCAGCAAAAGCTTTAATTTAACTTGGCAGATATTAAATGATTAAAGTACAAGTATTAAATAACATTTCACCAGTAGATCTAGAAAAACTTCCAAAAGATTCATATAAAGTTTCTTCTGAATTAATTGATCCGGATGTGATTCTAGTTAGAAGTGCCAAGATGCATGAAATGGAAATAAGTAATTAACGCACCCTTAACACTTTCAAACATTCAAAAAGTGTAACCCTTGTAATTGAGTTTTTTCAAAGTAGTTGTAGTTTTTTAGCTAGAGTAATATCCTGGCTATGCAAAATGACTGTCTTCATCGCTAAATATAAGTGTTTTTATTTATTACGAGGTTGATATTTTACGGTATTAATATCAACCTAATTGTTCAGAGCAATTACTGAATATCCTTTCAAATTAGTAATTTTTATATTGTAATAGTTTGACATAAAGTTAAAAATATCTTGACTTTAGTTTGGGTATAATTTACACACTTAATAACCAATGATGGTTTTTAAAGAAAAACATTGACGTTTAGCTGGGCATAATATAGTTGCACCCAGCTGAGCGTTTTTTTTTGTGTATTAAAAAATGTAAATATGACAAAAGCATACAACTTTAGCGCCGGTCCTGCAATGCTACCAAGGCAGGTTCTAGAAAGAGTTCAGCAAGAACTTTTAGAATACAACAGTGCCAAAGCTTCGGTAATGGAAATCTCACATCGCGGGGTTGATTTTATGGAGATCGCTCAAAAGTCTGAACAAGACTTAAGGGATCTAATGAGTATTCCTAGCAACTATAAGGTTTTGTTTCTACAAGGTGGCGCTTCGGCTCAATTTTCAATGGTGCCAATTAATCTATTGAGAGGAAAAACTAAGGCTAATTATGCTCACACTGGGCACTGGTCAAAAAAAGCAATTGCTGAAGGTAGTCGCTATTGCGACGTTAATGTTTGCGTGGATAGTTCAAAGAATAAATATACCGATATTGAAGATTTCCAAAACTGGAAGATAGATCTAGATGGTGCTTACCTTCATTACACACCAAATGAAACTATCGCTGGTTTAGAGTTTGATTACACGCCCGAGTTGGATATACCACTTGTTGCAGACATGTCGTCAACTATTCTTTCGCGAGAAATCGATGTATCAAAATACGGCGTTATCTATGCCGGTGCACAAAAAAATATTGGCCCAGCAGGCTTAACAATAGTTGTTGTTAGAGAAGACTTGATTGGTAAGGTTGTTAAAGGTCAGCCTGTAATGTTTGATTACTCAACTCAAGCAAATAACGACTCTATGTTTAATACACCTGCTACTTTATCATGGTATATCGCGGGCTGTGTATTTGAATGGATTAAAGAGCAAGGCGGTTTAAGCGTAATGGCAAAAATTAACCATGCCAAAGCGAAAACACTATATGAAGCTATTGATAACTCTGACTTTTACTACAATCCAGTTTCAATTAAATATCGCTCATGGATGAATGTGCCATTTTTACTAGTCGATGACAGTCTTAATGAACTTTTTTTGGAGCGTTCACTTGAAGCTAATTTATTAACGCTTAAAGGTCATCGAAGTGTTGGCGGTATGAGGGCAAGTATTTATAACGCAATGCCTCAAGAGGGTGTTGATGCATTGGTTAATTTTATGAATGATTTTGAAAAGGATTTTGGATAATGATTAAAGTACAAACAATAAATAACATTTCACCGATAGGTTTAAAAAAATTCTCTAAAGAAACTTACAAAGTTTCTTCTGAGCTAACAAATCCTGATGTCATTTTAGTTCGTAGCGCAACGATGCACGAAATGGAAATTGGCGAAAACTTGAAAGCTGTTGCTCGTGCTGGCGTTGGGGTGAACAATATTCCTTTGGAGAAAATGAATAATCATGGTGTTGTCGTATTTAATACGCCAGGAGCTAACGCAAATGCAGTTAAAGAATTAGTGATTTCATCGATGCTACTTGCAAGTCGTAATATTTGTCAGGCGTGGAATTATGTAAATAATTTACCTCTTGAGAATCTTAAAGCAACAGTGGAAGATGGTAAGAAAAATTATTCCGGTTCAGAGTTGCCCGGCAAAACTTTGGGGATTGTAGGACTTGGTGCAATTGGTGTTGAAATTGCCAATGCAGCGCATGCATTGGGTATGAATGTCATCGGCTTTGACCCATCAATCACAAAAAAGAATGCCTGGAAGATATCTGCAGATGTTGAGGAAGCTTTAAATGTCGAAGAACTGTTTTCGAAGAGTGATTTTGTATCGTTTCATGTACCATTAGTTGAAGGTACAAAAAATTTGTTAAATGCAAAGCGTATAGCTCTGTTACCTAAAGGCGCTGTAGTAATTAATTTATCTAGAGAAGGAATTGTCGATGAAGATGCTCTAATAGAAGCGCTCGATTCTGGAAAGGTAAAGTATTACGTAACCGACTTTCCGATTAACGATAAGAAAAACAATGAAAGAGTGATTGCATTGCCGCATCTTGGGGCTTCGACAGCAGAAGCAGAAGTTAATTGCGTAATCATGGCGGTAAAGCAAATAAAAGATTATCTTGAAAATGGCAATATTGTTAACTCGGTAAACTTTCCAGAAGCAAAAATGCCTAGGGCAGGGGAGAAGCGCTTAGCAATTACGCACAAGAATATTCCCAATATGGTTGGTCAGATTACAAATGCTATAGCTGAAGTAGGAGTCAATATTGTTGATATGCTTAACAAGTCAAGGGATGAAGTTGCCTATACCTTAATTGACCTAGAGTCTGAAATTTCTGATATGGCGATTGATAATTTACAGCAAATTGATGGTATTTTGACCTTAAGAGTGCTCAATCAACCTGTAAAGGAGGTTTGATGTGGGCACAGGTGCCTTGATCTTCTGAAAGAAGCTCCAACCCCCCATCATGCAACTCAATAGTAGTTTTTGCTATTGACAAACCTAGAAAGATTTGTTCACGGGACTAACCACTACCCTCTCCGTTTGTATCAGTCCCGTGAACAAATCTTTCTAATACTTTTGTAATTAACTCAGGGCTAATACCCACACCATAGTCTTGAACATAAGGGTGGGCAACGGTATTACCTAATATTATTTCAACATCAATCTTTCCGCCATTTGGACAGCCATAGACTAGTGCATTATCAATCAGATTTTCGATTGCCTCACTCAAAAACGTTTCACTGCCTTCCAACTCAATTTGACTCTCTTTGCAATCTAAGGAAAGTGTTACATTCTGTTATTGCGCTCGAAGGGCAAAGTTTGTCAATGTTTCTTGAGTTAATTTAACCAAGTCAAGCGTTTGAAATTCAGACTTAATAGAGCGTTGTGAAACATGTTCCATTGAAAGCAATTGTTGAGTTAGTCTGGAAGTTTTCCTTGCAGCAGTGACAACATCACCGACTCTTTGCTTCATACTTTCAAGGGTTTTAGAGCGTGATTTTTAATGCCCGCTATTGGATTTTTTAATTGATGTGCCGCGTTAGCTATAAAGTCGTATTTTTTGGTAAAGGTTTTTCTTAATTGGTCAAATAACTTATTCATCGAATTCGCCAAGCTTGATACCTCCATTGGCATAATTCGCTTTATTCTGCCTAAATCATCTGCCGATCTTTTGATAATAGCACTTTGTAAGTCCAAGGGTGGCTTGAGTCCAAATTTCACACCTCCCAACACCTTCAATTAACAACACATCTTGTGCTAGTGTGTGTTTAGTTGCACCTATGGGTCAACTAGACCTATTATCTTTCATCTTAATGGAGTTGTTATGAAACTCAAAATAATAATACTGTCTTTGTTTCTTTTGTTAAGTACTTCAGCATTTGCTGACATTTATTTTTCGTATTAACAAGTACGAGAACGCTTTGTTAACCGAGCTGGGTTCATATTCAGTATTGTTTTCTCCGCCGTTATTAACAGAAGCCTCAACAGCGTCAACAGTGCCATCGGTTAGGAATAACTTTAGATCTTTTTAACACTCAACTACTTTATATATCTATAATTTTTTGAAATAACCTATTGATATTAAAACAACTCTGGTACAATGTTCGCGTTCGTCCAAAGTTGGACAAATAAACTGAATAACGATGTTCGTATACTTTTCTAAATTTATTAGAGGGGTTGCGGACTTTTTTTTGCCTGATCAGGGCGTAGCTAGCAGTCCAAAGTTGGACAAATAAACTGAATAACGATGTTCGTATACTTTTCTAAATTTATTAGAGGGGTTGCGGACTTTTTTGACTTAATAAGAGCAATTTAACAGTAATGTTTAATTGTTTAATTTTATTGGAGAATAAATAATGAAACTATATAAACATATAAGCACGATTGCACTGTCTGTCAGTTTGATTGCCGGTGTAAGTGCGTCTGCTATTGCGGCAGAGACAATTAAAGTGGGTGTACTGCATTCACTTTCAGGCACCATGGCAATTAGCGAAACAACATTAAAAGATACAATGTTAATGCTGATTGAGGAGCAAAATAAAAAAGGCGGAGTTCTTGGTAAACAATTAGAGGCAGTCGTGGTTGATCCTGCGTCTAACTGGCCTTTATTTGCTGAAAAAGCGCGTGGCCTGATTGAACAGGACAATGTTGATGTAATTTTTGGTTCATGGACGTCGGTTTCTAGAAAATCGGTACTTCCTGTAATTGAAGAGTTAAACAGTGTATTTTTCTACCCAGTTCAATACGAAGGTGAAGAGTCATCCAAAAATGTTTTTTATACGGGTGCCGCTCCAAACCAGCAGGCTATTCCAGCTGTGGATTACTTAATGAATGATATTGGTGTTGAACGTTGGGTTCTTGCCGGTACGGACTACGTTTACCCGCGTACTACCAATAAAATTCTTAAGGCCTATTTAAAGGCAAAAGGGGTTGCTGATGAAGATATTATGATTAATTACACGCCTTTTGGTCACTCTGATTGGCAGACAATTGTATCTGATATCAAAACATTTGGTTCGGAAGGCAAAATGACTGCTGTGGTGTCTACCATTAATGGTGATGCAAACGTTCCTTTCTATAAAGAACTAGGCAACCAGAATGTTGACGCATCTGATATTCCCGTGATGGCGTTTTCGGTTGGCGAGGAAGAACTTTCTGGTTTAGATACTGCTCCACTGGTCGGCCATCTTGCTGCATGGAACTACTTTATGAGTGTTGATGCAGAAGTGAACGATGCATTTATTGCTAAATGGAAAGCATTTATCAAGGATGACAAGAGAGTAACTAACGACCCAATGGAGGCCCATTACATCGGTTTTAATATGTGGGTTAAAGCGGTTGAAAAGGCAGGCACAACAGATGCTGAAGCCGTACAAGAGGCTATTATCGGCGTAACGACGCCTAATCTATCGGGCGGTGTTTCTGCAATGATGCCTAACCATCATATTACCAAGCCGGTATTGATTGGTGAGATTCAGGCAGACGGTCAATTTGATATTATCTGGCAAACATCAGGCCTTGTTGCCGGTGATGCATGGTCAGATTTTTTACCGGGCTCTATGGATCTGATTGCTGATTGGAGAAAGCCTCTAAGCTGTGGAAATTACAACGTTAAAACAGCTAAGTGTTCTGGTCAGAATTACTAAATTTTGAACCATTAGCAATAAGCGGCGCCATCAAATGATGGCGCCTATTGGTTAGATAGATGAACATAATAAAAAACAATAACTTTTTTCCTCGGCAAAGCTTTGTTGGCTTGTTGGCTGTGCTCCTCCTTATGCTTGGCCTTATTATATCTCCTCAACAGAGCTTTGCCGAGGAAGAAGGCTTTCAGGGTGTTCTTATTAATCAGCTGTCTACTAAAAATTTTTCAATAAAATTTAACGTTGTTGAAGATATTGTGCAAAGCAACAATCCCAAAGTTAAATATATTCTTAATTCATTATTGGCAGGAAGTATTTATTTGATTAAAAGCACAAAGCAAGTGGTTTTCGCCCTTAAAGACGACAAACAATACATAGCCTCTGGTTTGATTAACAACGAGCCGCTGGGTGTTTTTACTAAGGCACAAGTCAGTAAGATTGGTATTAATAATAAGATTCGTAAAATAATTAAGCTCAATCTTGCGTTGTTGGACTTAAGCCATCCAGAGGATTCGGTCAGATTGAAGGCGGTTAAGAATACTTACAAGAGCATTAATCAAGATATTGTTAATACAATGCAATTGTTGCTAAAAACAGAGGAAAGTGAAGGTGTAAGAAACTCCATGTTGGTTGTTATTAGTATTTACAATTTGAACAACGATAATCCGTCAGAACGTATTAAGGCAATTGAGAGTCTAAAGGGTAATCTAGAGCCTATTGTCAAAGTTCAGCTAAAGAAGCTAATAGATAATGATTTGGATAAAGGAGTCAGGCTAAAGGCACAACAGGCATTGACGACAATTGAGTCTAGAACAAACATATTTAAATCACTCGAAACTTTATTCTTTGGGATTAGTTTCGGTTCTGTGCTCATCCTCGCGGCAATTGGTTTAGCAATTACTTTTGGCGTAATGGGGGTGATTAATATGGCCCACGGCGAATTAATTATGCTGGGGGCTTACACTACCTACGTTGTTCAATTACTCATGCCAAATTATATCGGCGCATCGATATTTGTAGCAATTCCTGCGGCGTTTATTGTCTCTGGCCTAGTTGGTATCGCCATAGAAAGAGGAATTATTCGCCACCTTCATGGCAGGCCGCTGGAGACGTTGCTTGCAACATTCGGTGTTAGTTTAGTGTTGCAGCAGGTTGTTCGTACAATATTTTCCCCGCTTAATCGCCCTGTGGCGACTCCAGAGTGGATGTCCGGCGCGCTGGAAATAAACGGCATCCTGTCCTTGACCTGGAATCGACTATATATTATTGCTTTTTGTTTAATTGTTTTTGTTGCCCTGATTATGGTTTTGAAGAAAACCTCGTTAGGGTTGCAAGTGCGGGCTGTCTCCCAAGATAGAAGCATGGCACGCGCAATGGGGGTTCGTTCAAATTGGGTAGATGCAATGACATTTGGTCTGGGATCGGGGGTTGCCGGGATTGCTGGTGTGGCATTGTCGCAATTAACCAACGTTGGTCCAAATCTGGGCCAAGCTTATATTATTGATTCATTTATGGTGGTGGTTTTTGGTGGTGCGGGTAATTTGTGGGGCACTTTAATCAGTGGATTTGGTTTGGGTGTCATTAACAAATTTATGGAGCCGTGGGCGGGCGCTGTTCTGGCTAAAGTCTTAATATTAATATTCATTATATTATTTATTCAAAAAAGACCCAAAGGCCTGTTTCCCCAGAAAGGAAGATCTGCGGAGGTGAATTAATGTTACTTTTTAGCATTTTAAGGAACGATACCGGTGGCAAGGTATTTCTATCGATTCTGTTGGCGGTTACGGTATTGGTGCCGTTACTTAATTTGGCAGTGCCTGCAGATAATCCTTTTCATATCTCCTCCTATACAGTTACTATTTTAGGCAAATATTTAACTTATGCACTATTGGCAGTTGCTGTTGATCTGGTATGGGGATACCTGGGTATTTTAAGTCTTGGACATGGTGCATTTTTCGCCTTAGGCGGTTATGCAGTAGGCATGTATCTTATGCGACAAATTGGTGAAAGAGGTGTGTATGGAGACCCTATATTGCCCGACTTTATGGTTTTTCTTGATTGGCAAGAGCTGCCGTGGTTCTGGTATGGTTTCGACCAATTTTGGTTTGCACTGGTTATGGCAATGCTGATTCCAGGAATATTAGCCTTTATATTTGGTTGGTTTGCGTTTCGCTCCAGAGTGACCGGTGTTTATCTGTCTATTATGACGCAGGCTTTGGTTTATGCACTCATGCTGTCTTTTTTCAGGAACGAGCTGGGCTTTGGAGGCAATAACGGGCTGACTGATTTTAAAGACATTCTGGGGTTTAGTTTGCAACTTGACAGCACCAGGGCTGGATTATTTGTTGCATCATCAGTTGCCTTGGCTGCCGGCTATTTAATGTGTAGAGCAATCACTAATTCACGCTTAGGCCGTGTTGCTGTCGCGATTAGAGATGCTGAAGATAGAGTAAGGTTTATTGGTTATCGTGTTGAATATGTCAAATTATTTATATTTACATTTTCAGCTGTTTTGGCCGGCATTGCGGGTGCACTATATGTTCCTCAAATAGGCATTATTAATCCAGGTGAGTTTTCGCCTGTTAATTCAATTGAGATGGTTGTGTGGGTGGCGATTGGAGGTCGTTACACGCTGTATGGTGGTGTCATTGGTGCCTTATTGGTGAACTACTCAAAAACCTTTCTCACCAGTGCCATGCCAGAGATTTGGCTATTTGTTTTAGGTGGGTTGTTTATTGTGGTGACGATCTTCCTGCCAAAAGGTATTGCAGGCTTACTAAGCAAGTACAGAGGTGCAAAATAATGATAGATAAAATTTATGAATTCTTTGAAAAAGAAGCGCCCACAAGAAATGTTAATTTAAACAAAAACGTTGTTCTTTATTTAGAAGATATTTCCGTTAGTTTTGACGGTTTCAAGGCGATCGACTCGCTTAATTTGTATGTTATGAAAAATGAGCTGCGCTGTATTATTGGCCCCAATGGAGCCGGGAAGACGACTATGATGGACATTATTACCGGAAAAACTCGTCCCGACTCTGGCACTGCATGGCTTGGGCAAAACTTTAATCTGTTGCTTCATTCTGAAGATCAGATTGCGAGGGCTGGTGTCGGCAGGAAGTTTCAAAAACCTACAGTTTTTGAAAACTTAACAGTTTTTGAAAACTTAGAATTAGCAATGGATAGTGATAAGCGTGTTTTTGCGACATTATTTGCACAGCTAACTTCTGTAGATCAAGAATCAATAGCAGTGGTGATGGCGAAAATTAATCTCACCGCTGTGAGTGAAGAACGCGCCGGAGCGCTTTCTCATGGTCAAAAACAATGGCTAGAAATCGGTATGTTATTAATGCAGAATGCCCAGCTCCTACTAATTGATGAACCAGCAGCAGGCATGACACATCAAGAAATGGATAAGACTGTTGAGCTTCTACAAACACTAAAGGATAAACATACCATTATAGTTGTCGAGCATGATATGGACTTTGTAAGGGCGCTTGACAGTCCTGTAACTGTCTTGCATCAGGGAAGGGTATTAGCCGAGGGGAGCATGAATAAAATTCAGAATAACCCGAAGGTTGTGGAAGTCTATTTAGGCGAGTAGAATGATTGAGATTAAGAAATTGAACCAATATTATGGACAGAGCCACACCCTGCGGGATTTAAGCCTCAATGTTCTCGAGGGTGACTGTATTGCTGTGATGGGGCGTAATGGAGTTGGTAAAACTACACTGGTTGAGAGTGTGATGGGCCTGCTTCCTGTGGCCAGTGGATCCATTAATTTCCAGGGTCTTGACATATCCCTTAGGTCTCCCGAAAGTAGAGCGCCAATGGGCATCGGTTATGTGCCTCAAGGAAGAAGAATTTTTCCACTCTTAAGTGTTGAGGAGAATTTAAAAATTGGGCTGCCCGCAAGAAGCGATAAGTCGACTGTAATACCGGCATTTATTTATGAACTTTTTCCGGTATTAAAGGATATGCTGGAACGCCGGGGCGGTGATTTATCAGGCGGACAGCAACAGCAACTGGCCATTGGCAGAGCGCTGGTTATTGATCCAAAATTGTTACTTCTGGATGAGCCTACCGAGGGCATCCAGCCAAATGTAATCATTGAAATTTGCGATATTATTCGAAAACTAAATACAGAAAGGGGCATGACTGTTATTCTAGTGGAGCAGAAATTGCCAATCGCCAGAAGAGTTGCTGACAAGTACGTTATCCTTGACAGGGGCTCAAATGTCCATTCTGGCTTAATGGCGGAATTAGACGATAAATTAATTAAGCAATATTTAACCGTATAGAGGAGAACATCAGCATGTTGAGCAGAATTAGAAGATCTACCATTTCCATATTGTCATTATTAATCACAATACCGGTGATGGCGCATGAGTCATTCGACCACGTTCTTGGCTATAGGCATGAATCACACAGTCCATGGGAGTTTGCAGGCATTGTATTGGCAATTTCCTCTCTTGTTTTTATTGTTGGTCTTTTGCTGAAAGTGCAAAAAAAATATAGTAAGAAGTGATATTTGCACCTTTTTTATAAATTACAGCTGTTAAAAATGGATGAATAAAAATGGTAGACTTACTCGCACTGATGGCTCTGGTATGCCTCTTTGTCCTAGTGCAATAATAGTAGACAAGTTTTATGAGTAACACTATACAACAAGGATGGATCGCCAAATTAGAATTACGTTTTTCTGTAAACCGCTCTAAAACGTTTCTTTCTAAAAGACAGCATATCGGTCCACTGACTATCCAGCGACCTTTCTACCCCGAAGGGGGGTTGTGTCATTTGTATATATTGCATCCGCCAGGGGGTGTGGTTGGTGGTGATCAGCTCTCAATTGAGGTTAAAACTGATTCTGACTCTGGCGCCTTAATAACAACACCTGGGGCGACAAAGATTTATCGCAGCAATGGTGATAAGTGCTCTACTATTAATCAGAATTTTACTGTTGCAAGCAACAGTTCACTTGAGTGGCTGCCGATGGAAACTATTATTTTTCCGGGTGCGAGGTCAAAATTTTCTACCAAGTTTTCGTTATCTGGTAATGCAAGAGTGGCAGCATGGGAGATTCATTGTCTGGGCAGGCCTGCAATTAACGAGTCGTTTAGTGCGGGAAATTTGAAATTTAGCTTTGAGTTATGGCGAGATGAAACGCCGATCTTACTTGACAAATTAATCATTGATAAATCTGAACTAGATAATGCTACTGGCCTCAGGGGGTATCCAGTTTTTGGCACATTTATTATTAGTAATGCCAGTAAAGGGGTGTTAGATTTAGTGCGCACTAAAATGTTTGAGGGCGACGATTGTGTTTATGGTGCAACTCAGATTGAGGACATCATTATCATCAGGTGTCTGGGCAGGAAGACTCACTTGATTACAGATTTTTTTAGGGAGGTTTGGCAGCAAATTCGACCATTAGTTTTTGAAAGAGAGGCTTCAATACCCAGAATTTGGGCAACATAACCTTAAGGTATCGATATGAACTTAACACCTCGAGAAAAAGACAAATTAATAATATTTACAGCAGCTTTACTGGCACGCCAGCGCAAAGATAGAGGGGTTAAGTTAAATTATCCAGAGTCTATTGCGTATATCTCATCCGCTATATTGGAGGGTGCACGTGATGGCAAAACTGTAGCAGAGTTAATGTCGTATGGTCGACAACTGCTGACAACAGACGACGTAATGCCGGGGATAGAATCAATGATTGCTGATATTCAAGTTGAGGCCACCTTTCCAGATGGAACAAAACTTGTTACTGTTCACGACCCCATTCAACCTCTTGGTGATGCCATGGATGTTGACCAACAAGCAGATGAAGTATTAATTCCAGGAGAGGTGTTAATCAATATGTCTGACGAGATAGAGCTTAATTTAAATAGAAAGCGCATCAGAATTCTGATTGCAAACCATGGCGATAGACCTATTCAGATTGGGTCTCATTATCATTTTTATGAGACCAACTCAGCGCTATATTTTGATAGAGAAAAAACCAAAGGATTTAGACTGAACATTCCTTCGGGTACGGCAGTGAGATTTGAGCCCGGACAAGAACGCGAAGTGGAGTTGGTTGAATATGCTGGGAAAAAAGCTGTTTATGGGTTTAATGGCAAAATAATGGGGGACGTGTGAGTACGATTTCTAGAAAAGCTTATGCAGAGATGTATGGCCCTACAACGGGTGACAGAGTTCGTTTAGGGGATACCGAATTATTTATTGAGGTAGAAAGTGATTTCACCACTTATGGTGAAGAGGTTAAATTTGGCGGTGGCAAAGTGATTCGTGACGGCATGGGGCAAAGTCAATTATGTAGTAAGGACGTTGTTGATGTGGTCATCACCAATGCACTTATTCTTGACTATTGGGGGGTTGTCAAGGCAGATATTGGCATTAAAGATGGACGTATTGCAGGGATAGGGAAGGCGGGTAATCCGGATGTTCAGCCAAATGTGGATATTGCAATCGGCGCAGGTACTGAGGTGATTGCAGCAGAAGGGCAAATTGTAACAGCAGGCGGTATTGATGCGCACATCCATTTCATCTGCCCACAACAGGTTGAAGACGCTCTGATGTCAGGCGTTACCACAATGCTAGGGGGCGGAACAGGACCTTCGGCAGGAACTAATGCCACAACGTGCACCCCTGGACCATGGAACATTCACCGAATGCTGGAAGCAGCTGAAGATTTACCAATGAACTTGGGCTTTATGGGCAAGGGAAATGCAAGTTTGCCACAGCCTTTGGAAGAACAGGTATTAGCTGGAGCAATGGGTTTAAAGCTTCATGAGGACTGGGGAACAACCCCCGCTGCCATTGACAATTGCTTGTCAGTTGCTGAAAATTATGATATTCAGGTTGCAATTCATACCGATACATTAAATGAATCAGGCTTTGTTGAAGATACGATAGCCGCTTTCAAGGGCCGCGCTATCCATACTTACCACACTGAGGGTGCGGGTGGAGGCCATGCGCCAGATATTATTAAGGCTTGTGGTTATAGCAATGTACTGCCATCTTCGACAAATCCAACGCGACCATATACTATTAATACAGTTGACGAGCATTTGGATATGTTGATGGTTTGCCATCACTTAGATCCATCAATAGCAGAAGACGTTGCATTTGCCGAATCACGCATACGACGTGAAACAATCGCGGCGGAGGATATTCTGCACGACTTGGGCGCGTTCTCCATGATCTCCTCAGATTCACAGGCAATGGGGCGTGTTGGAGAAGTGATTATCAGAACTTGGCAGACGGCTAATAAAATGAAAATTCAACGTGGAGTATTAAACGGAGAAGCTTCTGATAATGACAACTTTAGGGCTAAGAGGTATGTTGCTAAATATACAATTAATCCCGCTATTACACAGGGTATAGCGCATGAAGTGGGATCGGTAGAGGTTGGAAAATTAGCGGATTTGGTCTTATGGAAGCCTAAATTTTTTGGTGCTAAACCCAGTTTGATCGTTAAAGGCGGTATGATTGTTGCAGCCCCCATGGGGGACCCTAATGCTTCAATACCAACCCCTCAGCCAGTTTATTATAGAAAGATGTTTGGGGCACTGGGAGCGGCCAGATGTAGCACTAGAATGACCTTCTTATCACAGGCAAGTATTAATAACGGTATTGTTGATCAACTGAGCCTTAAATCGCTAATAGGTTCTGTAAAAAATTGTAGAACTGTTACCAAGTCTTCAATGATTCATAATGATTACCAGCCCAATATTGAGGTTGATGCGCAGACCTATGAGGTCAGGGCTGATGGGGTTTTGCTAACATGTGAGCCAGCATCAGAACTGGCCTTGGCGCAACGATATTTTTTATTTTAATGATGAAAGAATTTATTGACAAAATTAGCAGATCTGCAAAGATAGATGGGACGGTAACTCTTACGCTAGAGCAGAGAGCAAGGAGTCGACTGAAAACGCGTTTAGATAGTGGCGAGGATGTTGGCGTCTTTATGCAACGAGGCAACGTGCTTGAACATGGTGATTTGATTGCAACAGAAGATGGTTTTATTGCTCGAGTGTTGGCTGCAACAGAACAACTGTCATCAATATATACGGATGACTCACTATTACTAGCACGTGCTTGCTATCATCTTGGCAATCGTCATGTTGAACTTCAGATTGCTCAGAAAAGCGTGCATTATAGACATGACCATGTGCTGGATGAAATGGTAAAAAGTTTTGGACTCAATGTGATTTTAGAGTCACTTCCTTTCCAGCCAGAAAAAGGCGCATATAATTCTCACTCTACTGGTAATGATCATCATCAAGAACATTGAGCAGCTCAGCCTGTTAAGACTGATGAGTTTAATGAGTCCCACACTTCCAATTGGTGGGTTTAGTTATTCTCAAGGTATCGAAAAAGCTGTTGAAGATAGATGGATTGTTGATATCGATACCTCTTATCAGTGGCTCCGTGGGCAGCTTTATTGTGGTTTGACTTATACCGACCTGCCTATATTAAGAATGCTTTATGACGCATGTGATTGTGGCAATAAAGATGAAGCTTTTAGGTGGAGCAATATATTGTTGGCTTGTCGAGAAACGAGCGAGTTGAGGCAAGAAGAGATTAGTCGTGGCCGTGCATTAACTAAAGTTCTAGAAGGGCTGGAAGATTCAATAACTAAAGGCTGGGAAAATGTTATCAATACCAATCATTTATCTGGATTGGCATTGGTTGGCATCTATTGGAAAATACCTATTAGAGAGTTGCTATTGGGCTATAGCTGGTCTTGGCTTGAAAATCAAGTATCGGCTGTTGTCAAAATTATCCCACTTGGACAGACGCAAGGCCAGCAATTACTACACAGATTACTGTTACTAATTCCAGGCATTATTAAGCAATCGATGGCCTTAGATGAGTTGGACATTGGCAGGTCACAGCCAGCATTGGCAATTGCCAGTAGTCTACACGAGACACAATACACAAGAATTTTTAGATCATAGGAGAGGAAAGTGAACAACAAACAACCACTACGTATTGGCATCGGCGGTCCAGTGGGATCAGGAAAGACGGCACTTTTAGATGTATTATGCAAGGCCATGCGTGATACTTATCAAATAGCTGTTGTAACTAATGATATTTACACTAAAGAAGATGCAATGTTTTTAACAGCAAGCAACGCTTTGGCGGCAGAGAGGATTATTGGAGTAGAAACCGGTGGTTGTCCTCATACTGCGATTAGAGAAGATGCTTCAATGAATCTTGCTGCCATAGAAGACTTGAGTCAAAAATTTGATGATTTAGATATTATTTTTGTCGAAAGTGGTGGCGATAATTTATCGGCCACTTTTAGTCCTGAGCTGGCAGATATTACCATTTATGTAATTGATGTTGCCGGGGGTGAGAAAATCCCAAGAAAAGGTGGCCCAGGTATTACGCGTTCAGATTTATTGGTTATTAACAAAATCGATCTGGCGCCATATGTGGGAGCCTCGCTAGAGGTTATGGAAAGTGATAGTAAAAGAATGAGAGGTGAAAAACCTTTTGTGTTTACAAACTTGAAGAAATCTGTTGGAGTTGATACAGTCATTAATTTTATTATTGAAGAGGGTATGTTGGCAGGCTAGTTATCACCCCTCATACAAGAGGCCAACTTTCAATAACCCCCTCTATTATTGAGCCGACAGACTGTGCTGATATGCACCTAAAGCAGAGTTATTCCTTGACCTAAGCAACGCCCTTCCTAGGCATACTCAGAGCCTACAGAGTGTTATATCTAAGTCAAAGTTCATTGACGTCTATTGGGTTTAATTGCTCCCTCGCACATGAGATGGGACTTGACCTTTGTTGTCTCGTGGGTATATACTGGAGTTCAAATTGACAAAGACACAATCAAAGAAAGTGGTGGGCATGTTTATTTCTGGGAGCTAAACGATTATATTAAACCAAATCCATATGGAGAGTTGAGTGGAAAAATGCGTAGACAAGTTAACTGTAAAGAAAATCAATATAAAACTTTGTCAGAATTCTTTGTTATCTGATCTCATAAATACAAGCCGCTACCCAATTACCGATCCTACTTCAAAGGCTTATGAAGGTGTGATCTTAAAAACACGTGAAAAGCTGAAGGAGACTGGATGCGCTCAACTTTCAGGATTTTTGAAAGATGAAGAAGTAACAGCAATGTGTCAAGAGGTAGATGATAGATTAAATTTAGCAGACACGACATCTGTCTACCAAAATGTTTATTTATGCCATGATAATCCAGATTTAAAAATAGACCATCCAATTAGACAATTTCAGAAGCGACGTAACAAGTTTCTCTGTCGAGATAGGATTCACCCACAGAGTTCAATGATACAACTCTTTCTTGATGAAACATTCACTCAGTTTATTCGTGATTCTTCAGGCTTGGAAAATCTCTTTCCATTTTCCGATCCTATCAGTGGAATGCTGGTAAATATCCAGCACGAAGGGGATACATTTCCTTGGCATTTTGATACCAATGAAATCTCTATCAGCTTCGCGCTTAAAAATGCCGCATCTGGTGGAATGTTTCAATATGCGCCTAATATTCGTAGTGAGGATGATCCAAACTATAACAATGTGAAGGCAATTCTAAAAGGTGATCAACATCAAGTCATTGAGCAAAAAATGATTCCTGGCGATTTGCAGATATTTTGGGGGCGTTACTCCCTTCACCGTGTGACTCACGTTAAAAGTGATGACGCCCGATATAGTCTCATCTATGGTTACGCTAAAGTACCTAAACTTTGTAATTCTAAAGAAGTCGCTCTTGCCACGTTCGGACGTTCCTATCCAGAACATCAGAAGGAAATACTACGAGCTTAGTAAAACAAAAGAAATAATTAGGGTCAGAGTGTAATTATTAGGCGTACTTATAATTACACCAACTCACACAGAAGTAAAATCAATATGCTTGGCTGTTGGTGGCGCTTTGGCGGTCGTCAGGCAATATTGATCCTGAGACATACCATCTGCATCTGGATGATAACCCAGAACAAAAATAGTTAGAATAAATTCAAACCTTCCTAGTAGCATTTACCCTTTCTCAAAATACCGGGGGAGGCTCATAAACACCTCCGTTGCTATTGTTATACTCCCCGATCACACACCAAACCAACTTTCAATAACGCCCTCTATTATTAAGGAGACAGACTGTGCTGTTATATGCTGTTAGTAGAGTTATTCCTTGACCTAAGCAATGCCCCTCCTAGGCGCTCTCAGAGCATGTAAATTCCATGACCTTTCTTTCACAACTCAGCATTTTTCAAGTACTGCGCTACCGATGGAGTAGCCCGCTCCAAAGCTGCATATTACGCCTAATTGGCCCGCTTTAAAGTCATCTTTATATAGATGAAAGGCAATGATTGAGCCAGCCGAGCTGGTGTTTGCATAGCGGTCCAAGATCACCGGAGACTCTTCAAGGCTGGCCTCACG
>Ga0066376_10002003_pt1 | contig 19348 bp, 15 predicted proteins | sample Knorr_S15_td_Bot_FD_77009 | JGI IMG/M metagenome (GOLD analysis project Ga0066376, IMG submission 77009) | Marine microbial communities from Southern Atlantic Ocean transect - Knorr_S15_td_Bottom_ad_5009_LV_A | ecosystem: Environmental > Aquatic > Marine > Oceanic | place: Southern Atlantic... | reverse complement strand
GGTTGCAGGCACGGCCAACAGAAACAGAACAGGAAGAGTAAAACGCAGCGGTATATCCATAGCTACCAAGTTTAAGTTACGTTTTACTGGCGCTCAAGCTGGCTATGACGGCGGAGATTCTTTGTCCCTCCCGACTATCCAAGACGTTTTGCTGTCTGTACCGATGTTTCCAGGTGATTGAGAAATGCCGACCGGTCGGATTTGCTGAAGGGTCTTGGGCCACCGGTGATCTCGCCGCTTTCGCGTAAACCCTGCATCAATTCGCGGTTGGCCAACGCCATGCCGATGCCGTTGTCCGTAAACGGCTCTCCATTAGGTTTGATGGCCAGCGCGCCCCGTTCCAGACATCGCGCCGCCAGCGGGATGTCGTTGGTGATGCAGATGTCAGTTTTTTGAATGTGGTCCGCGATCCAATCGTCGGCGGCGTCCGGTCCTTGATCGACGATGACCAGTTCGACCAGGGCGCTTTGGCTGGGGCGAATGCCGCCATCGCTGACCATATAGGTTTTAAGATCATGACGCGTGGCGACGCGCACGACCTCGTCCTTGACCGGACAGGCATCCGCATCGACATATATTTCTACCATGCAGGCGCTAACGCCAAATGCCCCGGGCATCGAAGACGGTTTTGCCCGTAAGGCGATCTTGATGGACCTCTTTGAAGGCCTTGTGATCAACCAGCAGGACGACGATGTCGGCATTGTTGAGGGCGTCGTCGAGGCTGGTCAGGGTGACACCATCGAGGCCGTCCAATTCAGGCGGCAGGGTGTTGATATGGGGTTCGACCGCAACAACCGCGTGGCCGCCCTGGCTTAAATCCTGGATCACGGTGATGGCGGGGCTTTGGCGCAAATCATCGATGTCGGCCTTATAGGAAAGCCCCAGGCAGGCGATCACCGGGGATGCCGTTGCCGCGGCAGCCGCCAGAATTTGCCCGGACAGGTGATGGGGCTTGGCGTCGTTGACCTTGCGTGCGGCCCGGATCAAACCGCTGTCGTCAGGGGCCGAGTCAACAATGAACCATGGATCAACGGCGATGCAATGGCCGCCGACTCCGGGGCCGGGTTGCAGGATGTTGACGCGCGGGTGGTGGTTGGCAAGCCGGACGGCCTCCCACGGATCAATGCCGAGCCGGTCTGAAATGATGGAAAGCTCATTGGCGAAGGCGATATTGACGTCCCGGTAGGCATTTTCCGCCAATTTCACCAGTTCCGCCGTCGCCGCCGTCGTTAGCAAACATTGTCCCTCGACGGCGATGGCATATAACGCCGCCGTGCGTGCTCCGCAAGCCGGCGTGAGTCCGCCGATGACCCGATCGTTTTTGGTCAACTCGGCGATGACCTGGCCCGGCAACACCCGTTCCGGGCTATGGGTGATGTGGATATCGGGGGCGTCATTGTCATGGGGAAAAGTCAATTCCGGGCACAATGCCGCCAACCGAACCGATACGGCCTTGGTGGTGCCGACGGGCACTGTTGACTCGACAATGATTAAATCACCCGCTTTCAACACCGGGGCCAGGCTTTCGGTCGCCGCCATCAGGTACCCGAGATCGGGTTTGTGGTCTTCATCGGTAAAGGGCGTCGGCACGGCGATGATAAAGGCGTCTGCAACTTCGGGCACGGTAGCGGCGCGGAGCGATCCTTTAGAGACCGCATCCTGGACGATCTTGTCCAGGTCCGGCTCGACGATATGAACTTCACCACGGTTGATCATATCGACGACATCGACGTTGGTATCGACGCCGACAACATCGAGGCCCTGGTTGGCGAAGATCGCCGCTGTCGGCAGTCCGACATAACCGAGCCCGATTACCGTAAGGGTATCGAAGCCGTGTTCAGCCATGGGACAACACCTCGGCAATACGCTGTGCGGCTTCACCGTCGCCGTAGGGATTGTGGGCGCGGCTCATGGCGTCATAGGCCCCGGCGTCGTCCAGCAGACGGTTGCTCTCGGTGACAATGGCGGCCGCATTGGCGCCGACCAATTTGACCGTGCCGGCATCGACGGCTTCGGGGCGTTCGGTAACGTCGCGCATGACCAGGACCGGCTTGCCCAGCGAGGGCGCCTCTTCCTGGATGCCGCCTGAATCGGTGAGAATGAAATGGGCCCGGCCCATCAGGTAAACAAACGGCAAATAATCTAGGGGTTCCATCAGGTGGATGTTGGCATGACCGCCTATGGTCCGATACACCGGCTCCTTTACATTGGGGTTGAGATGAACGGGGTAGACGATTTCAACATCGCCGCGTTCGGCCAGGGTGCCAAGGGCTGTGCAGATGGCTTCAAACCCGGCGCCGAAGTTTTCCCGCCGATGGCCGGTGACCAAGATCATCTTGCGATCCGTATCCAGGGCCTTGAACAAATCCGCTTGTTCGTGGGCCAAGCATTTGTCGTTCTCGAGCCTGCTCATTACCGACAACAGGGCGTCGATCACGGTGTTGCCGGTAACGGTGATGCGGCCTTCGGGTACGCCCTCGGCGATTAAATTGGCGCGGGCGGATTCGGTGGGCGCGAACAGCATATCGGCGATGGCGTCGGTCAGCTTGCGGTTCATTTCTTCCGGGTAGGGGGCATAGACATCGCCAGTGCGTAAGCCTGCTTCGACATGGCCGACGGGAATTTTTTGATAATATGCGGCCAACGAGGCTGCGAATGTGGTCGTGGTGTCGCCATGGACCAAGACCCGGTCGGGTTTGAAATCGTCGAGCACGCCGATCATGCCGGTGAGGACGGTTTGCGTTATGTGGGCCAGATCCTGGCCGTCGCGCATGATGTCCAGATCGTAATCCGGTGATATCGCGAACAGGTCCAGCACCTGGTCCAACATGGCGCGGTGTTGGGCGGTGACGCAGACACCGCTTTCCATATCCGGGGTCTCAGCCAACGCCTGGATGACGGGAGCCATCTTGATGGCCTCCGGTCGGGTTCCGAAAACACTCAATACTCGCATAGCGATTTGTAATTCCAATTACTTTTACAGGTGATTGGATATAGGGCGCGGCCCTATTTCGCAAGAACGGCTTTGTCTTGGCGGGGTAATGTTTACAGTAGTCGCCATGGGTCCTTCAGGAGTTTTAAGATTTCTAATTTCCACTGCCGGAGTCGTTATGGCGCTGGCTGTTTCGATTGGACCCGCGCTCGCTGAATTGGCGCCGCACCGGGCCATTTATTCTTTGTCCCTGGGTGAGACCCAGGAACCGGGCCAATTTCTCGGCGTCGACGGTGCGGTGCGGACGACGCTGGAAAAGACATGTGACGCCTGGATCACGGCGGAGCAGGTCAATATGACCGTGACCACCCAGAACGGCGACAACCTAAAACAGAAACTCGCTTATACCAGTTGGGAATCCCTGGATGGCAAGCGGTACCGTTTTGTGGCGCGCTCCATCACCAATGGGGATGATAAAAAATATAAGGGTGTTGCCCGTTCTGATTCGAAAAAAGCCGGCGAGGCGGTTTATTCGCAGCCGAAAAAAATCACGATGAAACTGCCGCCGGGAACCCGGTTCTATTGGGGGTTGACGTCGTGGCTGATAAAACAGGCACGGGCAGGGGAGACTAGGGCCGAAGCGGTGGTGTTCGATGGCACCGACGAGGAAGGCCCGCAACGGGCGATTGCCTTTATCATCCCGTTGGCGAAAAAAGCGGCCAAAAATACACTGGGGCCGCTGCTTGATCGTCCTGGTTGGACCATGCGCATCGCCTTTTACCCCCTCGACAGCCGTGCCGCCGCGCCGGATTACGAAGTTCAGGCGGTGGTTCTGGACAACGGCGTGACGCCGAAACTGAAACTTGTTTTTACGTCTTTCACCGCGATCCAAACCCTGGAAAAAATCGAAGCCCTGACCTCGCCTAAGTGCTGAGAGTGATCTAATTCGCGGGCAAGTCCCAGAAGGGCCGGGCCGCTTCGATCATGGCTTGTTCACGGGTAATGCCGATATCAGTCAGCTGGCTGTTCGACATCGTTGTCAACTGGCGGCGTTGCCGAAGGACACCCAGCACTTGAACAGCGACGGAAAACCAGCGCATCGGATGAGGCATCCTGATAGAGACGCTCCGCACGGGGTAGTTGGAAATGGAATTAATCTGGGATTGCATATCGGCCTCCTATGGCTTTCGAAAACGGGGTCGCATTGATTTTGCGCCTAGGAATAGACAGTTCTATTGCATAAGAAAAACGAATGTTTATTATGGTTTGGATAATGATTCATTATTAATGGAATATGTCCAAGAACCGAACATGGCCCGCAACATTGACCCAGCCCTTCTCCGCTCTTTCATGGCCGTCGCCGAGACCGGCGGCATGACCAGCGCCGGGCAAATGCTGAACTTGACCCAGGCGGCGATTAGCCAACAGGTGAAGCGGCTCGAAAATTTATTCCAAGTGCAGTTGTTTGAGCGTGATAAGCGCACCGTCCATCTGACAACAGATGGCGAGCGACTGTTACCGTTGGCGCAACGAATGTTGGAAACCAACGATCAGGTCTGGGGAGCAATGACGTCACCGGACTTCGAAGGTGAGGTCCATATCGGGGTTCCCCATGACGTCATCAAAGCCTTCATGCCGCCGATATTGAAAGGTTTCAACCGGATTTGGCCAAGGATCAACGTCGTTATCATGCCCCTGGCAACCCAATCACTTCTCGCCGCCCTGGCGGCGGGCGAGATAGACCTGACCCTGACCACGGAACGCCATGTTGGCGATGGCGGCGAGTTGCTGATGGCGGATTCCCTTGTCTGGGTTGGGGCCACCGATTGCCGATCCCACAATAGCGATCCGCTGCCGATTGCCTTCGGTGACAAAAAATGCATTTTCCGCGCCTCCGCGATGAAGGCCCTGGCCGATGCGGGGCGTGAATGGCGCTCGGTCTCAGAAGCAGGCAGCATGCTGTCCATCTACGCCGCCCTGGAAGCGGACCTTGCCGTTGGGCCATTACTGTTCTCAACGATCCCGGATGGTTTGGCGGTTCTGCCGCCGGATGCGGGGCTGCCCGCTCTACCGGATTTCGGTATTAACATGTATCTGCCGAAAAACGGTGGCTCAGAAATCGGCCGGGAACTGGCTAGTCACATCCGCGAACAATTCCATACCCGGCTTCATCGGGTGGCCTAGGTTCAATTGACGGTCATTCAAGTGTGTATATCAATATCGCCGATCAGCCGATATGTTTCCGGCTATGTTGTCACAACCCCCTGTAAGGGTTAGAGTTTCCACCGTTATTCGTTTGCAGTGGGTTGTCAGTTAATGAGCAATGGGTCGATGAAACGTGTTTGGAAGAATTCGCCGGTCAGCTTCGCCGTCTTTGTTCTGGCCCTGACCGTTTTTGCCGCGTCGCCGAAACCCGCGACGGCTGAAACCGGATTCATTGGCATGCAGGTTCAGGGCATGTCCCTGAAAATCGCCAAATCCCTTAGCCTGAAATCGGCGGATGGGGTTCTGGTTCGGGATGTTGTTCTGGGCGGCGCTTCTGATAAGGCCGGCTTTAAACGCGGCGACTTGATCCTTAAATTTGCCGGCAAAAGAATAAAAGACTCCAACACCATGGTGAAGGCGGCCGGGGCCACCAAACCCGGGCAGACGATCAAGGTCGCCATCCTGCGCCATGGAAAACCGATGACCCTGTCACTGACGTTGGGTAAATGGACGGCGCCCCGGCAGATTAAGAAAAGCGCCGTCGCCAGCCTTCCCGCCTCAGGGTTGACGATGGCATCGCTGACCCAGAAACTTCGCAAAGGCTTCGGCCTGCGGTGGGGGTCCATCGGCATCGTTGTGACCTTGGTTGACCCCGACCGGACCGACATCGGCCTCCGCCGCGGGGACCTGATCGTTCAGGTTAATCAAAAAGACGTCTGGCTGCCTGATCAGTTGATTGCCGAATACAAGGCGGCGAAAAAGGCCGGGCGCAAGGAACTGCTGCTGTTGGTCGAGCGGGTGAACGGTTACCGGTTCATGCCGTTTCCGGTCCGCTGACGCTTGTTAGTCGAGGTATCAGCTTCCGCGGGCCTTGGAAATTATGGCTCGCAACGCTTGCAGATCAATGGCACCGCGAATGATTTCGTCGCCGATGATGAAAGCGGGGGTGCCATTGATGTCGAACGCCTTGGCCAGTTCGAAGTTTTTGGCGATCAGGTCATCTATTTTTGGATCCTTCATGGCCGTCTTCAATGCCATGGCGTCGTAGCCGGCCTTGGTGGCGAAATCCAGGACCCGGCCTTCAGGCAAGCCCCCCTTGGACCCCATTAAGGCTTTGTGAAGGGCCATGTATTTGGTCTTGTCTAGGCTCCACGCCGCCAATGCCGCCTTCGAGGCGGTCACCGATTCGGGGCCCAGGATCGGAAATTCCTTGAACACATAGCGGATATTCTTGTCGGTGTTGAGAACCTTTATGATGTCCAGAAAAACCCGTTTGCAGTAGCCGCACCGGTAATCGAAGAATTCGACAATGGTGACGTCACCTTTGACATTGGCGCCGACCGGGGTGTCCGGATCGTTTAACAATTCATTTTTGAATTTAACCAAGTTTGCCTTTGCCCGTTCTTCACTTTCGCGTTGTTCGCGTTGGCGCATGCTTTGAATGGCTTCGATGATGATTTCGGGATTTTTCATCAACAAGTCCCGCACGACGCCCTCGATGGATTTTCTTTCCGCCGGCGACATAGCCGATGACGTGGAGGGCGAGGTGGCCTTGGGCTGCGCAAAAGCCGGAACGGCGCCAAAAGCCAACAACAGCCCGGCGATCAGAAGGGGAACGATGGTCCGGCGGTTGGGAAATTGGGTCATTGGATTTTCAAACCAGTCGTTTTAATTGGGGCTAGAAAAGTGGCCGTATGATGCGTTTTTTAAAGCCGCTTGTACAGGGATCCTTGGGCGCGGAGCCTTCACTCTATCGTGACAGGCGGAGCCCGGAAATATAGGCCGCCGTCGGTTTTCTGGCCGGTGCGGCGGCGATGCCGATGAAGGTGATTTAGGCCTGGCCGGCGTCATCGCCGGGCCAGGCGCGGCGGTAGATGTCGGAAAGATCGACGGTTTCAAACCACCATGAACCGGTATTTTCGCTCCCCCTCGGGGCGTATATTACGCCGCCGCCTGCCGCTTGCCGGTCGTTTTCGGTATCGTAATGGCGCCCCGTTGCAACGCCGACAAGCCCCAAACGATGACGATGGCTCGATCATGTGGAGGTAGCCCGGCGCGGCCCTTGTCCAAAATGCCCGACCGGGGTTGGGGCTCCGGATGGCCACCCAAAAAGCCGATTGCCAACCGGACCGGATGGACCCCCTTATCTTGGGGAGCCATATTCCAGGCCCAACTCAAATAAGGAGTAGCCAGCAACGATGCCCCGGTCGGTTTAACGGCGATGAAACTTTGCTCTCCGTTGACCACTTTCTGAGCCGGCATCCCGTCCCGGGTCACGACGCTCAACTGACCTTCGGAAATTTTCCCTTCACTCACCCAATCGAGCGGCAGGGCATTGGGCTCAAACGCTGGGACCGGCCCCAACACATCCATGGTTCCTGACGGGGTGGTGGGAACAAGAGGCTGTGCACATCCAACAGTCAACGCCAACAGGGGTATGATGCAAGCCTGGAAAAATATTCCGGGTCCTGAAAAACGAAGGAACATGGCCCGTCCCCTATTTTTTCTTGTGCCGCGCGGCGGTAAGAATGTCCTGGGCATGAAGCCATTCGCGCGACCCTTTGGGAAATAACCGCTCGGCAAGGCCGCCGTGATACCTAGCGATGGATTTTTTCCCCAGCAGCAGCGCTTCTTCAGCCAAAGCCAGGGAACTATGGCCTTTATCGCCCTGGCGTCCGTAAGCAATGGCTAATTGGCGCCAGGTAAAGGGCGATTCCGGGTCTTCGATGGTGGCGGCGCGCAGGTTGACGATGGCGTCGTTGAGCAAGGCCGGATCATTCAATTCCAACTGGACACGGCCAAGGTCGCGCCGGATCAACGCATTGCCGGGTAACAGGGAAACTGCGGTTTGATAGGGTTTAATGGCGCCCTTGGCATCGCCGCTTTCGAAGGTCATTTGACCCTTCATTTCCCAAAAGTAAGGGTCACGGGGGAATTCGGCGATCAACTCGTCCATCAACGCTATCGCCTTGTTGAAATCCGATTTGCGGAAATAACCAATGGCCCTTGCATATCGGGCCGCCTGGCTTTTGTCCTTTTGAATATATATCCTGAGGGTATGTCCCAAGGGCATGAAGTAGCCGATGATCTTCGCCCGCGCCCGTTGGAAGAGGTTCTCCAATTTTTGAGGAACGGGATTGTCCGAGTGGGGGGATTTGGCGACGTGGTTGGCAATAGTCGCCACCCGGTTGCGGGTCAGGGGGTGAGTTCGGACATAAGGATCTTGTCGTGCGGTCACCAACAATTCCTGTTCACCCAATTTTTTCATGAAATCAAGCAGCCCCTTGGCGGACTGTGATGTGTCATCTAGGAATCTCAAAGCGGCATGATCCGCGGCTGATTCCTGTGTCCGTGAATATTTAAGAAAATTCGAAGCCGATATTCCCTGTCCGACGGCGATAATCATGGTGCCCACATCCCCTCGCCCGGCAACGATGGCCGTAACCCCCAGAAGCATGGACATGATCGTCGTCGCTGAGCTTTTATTTAGGGCATCATGGAGGCGGGCCAAGTGACCGCCGGAGATATGACCGGTTTCATGGGCAATAACGCCAATGATCTGTCCGGCGCTGGCTGACTGTGTGATCAGGCCGGTGTTGATAAAAAGCCTTTGCCCGCCGGCAACGAAGGCGTTAAGGGAATCATCCAGGACCAAGTGAATTTTGACCGCCTTTTCGTTAAGTTTAGCTGCGCGTAGAACTGGCGCTGCGAATTGGCGGATGGTATTTTCAATTTCGGCGTCGCGGATCAGGGATGTTTTTTGGGCATGGGCTGGCTCCGCACTGGCCACCAGGACGACGGATATCAAAACAACCGTGGTAATTTCAAAAATGTATTTCAACAAGGCTTTTAACTTCCGCAATGGGCGGTTCGGACCGGTACAGTCCGGTGCTTGGGGAAAACGTAGTCTTGGGCGGCGTTGGCGTCAAATTTCGCTGCTGGTTTTGATGCTGGTGTTGGGCGCGTGCTCCTCAAACCCGTTGGCTGGGCTTAACCCTTTTGATGGGCTAAGCCCTTTTGGGGAAAGCGAAGAAGAAGCCAACCGCGGGACCATCGGCTTCATCCAGGGGTTTTTAGGCGGCGTTGTGGTGGATGAGCCGCGGGCGGCGTTGATCGGTCGCGATATACTGTCTTCGGGCGGCAGCGCTGCAGACGTGGCGGTGGCTGTCTCCTTTGCTCTTTCCGTTACAAAGCCGTCTTCGGCCAGTCTCGGGGGTGGCGGCATTTGCGTAGTTCACGATGTGGAGAATAACGTCACTGAAACCCTGGATTTTTTGCCCCGAGAGCCATCGAGCATATCACCGTCGGCGATTCAACCGGTAGCCGTTCCCGGAACCATCCGAGGGCTTGCCGTGTTGCACGCTAAATATGGGAAACTGTCGTGGGCGCAATTGGTGACGCCGACCGAAATCCTGGCTCGTTTCGGCAATCGGATATCGCGCTCTTTTGCCTTTGACTTACTGAGAATACCCCCGGCTGCAATGGCGGATCCTGAATTCCGTAAGGTGTTTGGCCGGGGAAAGGGCGGCGGAATTGTCCGGGAAGGGGACTTCCACAAGCAGTTGGATTTGTCTGCGGTCTTGGGAAGATTAAGGGCGCGCGGCGCTGGTGATTTTTACACCGGTCTCATGGGACGCCAGTTTGTCGCCGCCGTGGCTAGAGCCGGAGGCGCCCTCGACATCAAGGATTTGCGGTCTTACAAGCCCGTTTGGCGGTCGACTTTGAAGGTTCCCTACTTCAGGAACGTCACCTTCCACTTTCCAATGATACCTGGGCCGTCCGGTGTATTGGCAGGGCAAATAATGGGGATGTTAATTGAAGATAATAAATGGGATGGTTACTCACTGGCGGAACGCAGTCATCTGTTGGCCGAAATTTCGGGGCGAGCTTATTCCGCCCGTGGTCGCTGGCTTAGGAGTAACGGTTCCACCGCCGCACCCGAAAGCCTTGTTTCCGAGGATGCCACCGAACGTCTGATCGAGGGCTTGCAATATGATCGCCACACCCCGATGCCAAATGCCCGGCCCGGCCCGGCCCAGACTCTTGGCAATAACGTCGGCACGAGTTTCGTTGCCGTTGATCGCGAGGGCTCGGCGGTTGCTTGCGCCCTCACCCTCAATAATCCATTTGGCGTTGGCCGCATTGCTCGGGGTATGGGCATCATTCTCGCAGGCTTACCGGCGCCCCTTGGGCGGGGTCTCGATTCCCTTGGCCTGATGTTAGGAATCAATAATTTACACAATATCTTTTACTATGGCGCCGCCGGCACCGGCAGCACCGCCGTTCCAGGCGTCCTGGCCGGTGTCGCCATAAGCATGGCTTTGCCTGCATCCGGGGAAAGTCTGGAAACGGCGCTTGAGGCAAAGCGTGTTTTTAACAGTGGTGATCCCGACGTGACCTATTTTGAACAAGGCCTTGCCGGTGGCGTATTCTCGAAGCTTGAGAAAATGGGCCATCGCTTGAAACCGACCTCGGGGATGGGCTTGGTGAATGCGATTTATTGCTCCACCGGGGTTCCCAATAGGGAAGGAATGTCGTGTACCATCCGGACGGATCCCAGAGGCTTCGGTCTTGCCTCTGGGGCTGAATAGGCACGGACGGTCAAATGGTTCTTAAGGTTGCCAAACGCGGGGCCATCCCGCCGTTCATCGTCATGGATGTCATGCGCGCCGCCAATGAGCGCGAAGCTCAAGGCGAAGAAGTGCTGCATCTGGAAGTCGGCCAACCGGGCACCAGCGCGCCAAAGCCGGTTCTCGAGGCCGCCAAGGAGGCTTTGACGGACGACCTTCTCGGCTATACCGATGCCCTCGGCATAAGGAATTTAAGGCACAGGATTGCGCAACATTATCAAGAGTTCTATGGCGTTCGCGTCGAGGCGGACCGGATTGTCGTCACCACCGGTTCTTCAGGCGGGTTCGTGTTGGCGTTCCTATCGGCCTTTGAGGCCGGCGACCGGGTTGCCTTGGCTAGTCCCGGCTATCCCGCCTACCGGAATATTCTGAGCGCTGTTGGGATTCAAGTGATGGATATTGAAACAGGGCCTGATACAAATTTCCAACCGACACCCGATTTGCTTGACCAAGCCCTTCACGGCTCACCCAAGCCTCTGGACGGTCTGATCATTGCCAGCCCATCAAATCCGACGGGAACCATGATTCATACTGCCGATTTTAAAGCCCTTATCGGCTATTGCCAGGACAAAGGCATCCGCCTCATTTCAGATGAAATATACCACGGCATTACCTATGGAAGGTCGGCCGAAACGGTGCTTGCGCATATGAACGACGCGATCATTATCAACAGTTTCTCAAAATATTTTTCTATGACCGGCTGGCGTCTCGGCTGGATGGTGGTGCCGGAAGATTTGATACGCTCCATCGAATGCCTAGCCCAGAATCTTTTTATTTCACCACCTACTTTATCCCAGCGCGCGAGTATCAAGGTATTCGATTGCCGGAAGGAATTGGATGGTTATGTTGCCCGTTACGCCGAAAACCGCAGTTTGCTTCTGGAGCAACTACCCAATGCGGGATTCGATAAGTTGGCATCAGCCGATGGAGCATTTTACATCTATGCCGATATCGCGAACTTGACCAACGATAGCCAGGAATTCTGCAACAGGATGTTGGCAGAAACCGGGGTCGCGGCAACCCCCGGTGTCGACTTCGATCCCGGGCGCGGTCATCGCTACATGCGTTTTTCCTTTGCCGGAGAGCTCGCGGTCATGGCCGAGGCTGTAGATCGACTCGGACGTTGGCGACGATAAGGCCAAGGGGCTAGCCTTGGGACAATAAGGCCAGGGCCCAGAGACCGACTAAGACAAGCTCCACCAACCCTTGCGTGCTGGCTCATCCGAACCCTTGCTGTCGGTTTCTTTGTCGACGCTGACGGCAACGGTTTTTTCGATCTCGGAGGCTGCGGCCGCAGGCTTTTGATCAACCGGGACTTCAATCGGAATCTCAACCTTGGGCTTGGCGGCGTGCCGGGGTTTTTTCGTCGTTTTTGTAACAGGCTTTTCCGCCTCGGCCTCCTTTGCCGGTGGCAAAGGCGTCTCTTCCGGTTTGGCTTCCACGGCATCGGTTTTCTTAGGTCTGCGGGCGCGGGGTTTCCTTGCCGGTATGGCGGTTTCTTTCTTGTCCTGGCTTTCGCTATCCGCAGCGGCTTCCTTTTGCTTAGTGGCCGGGGCCTTTTTGTTATCATTTCCCGCTTGCTCCGGAGCCGCTTCTACGTTGTCTGGCGTTTCCGTTGATACCGGCGCGGTCGATTGTTCACCAACGGCATCCATGGGCGCCTCCGCTGCAGGCTTGCGGCCCCGGCGGCGGCCACCCCGGCGGCCCCGGCGGCGCTTGGCGTGCTCTGGTGGTTTTTCACCATCCCCTTCTGAGGGCGTTTCCGTTGGTGCTGCCGCCGGTGCATTGGCGGCTTCTTCGTTCACGGTTTCCAGGGTCTCCGGGGTCTTCTCGGCGTTTTCACCACCGCCCCGCCGCCGCCGCCGTTTGCCGCCCTCTTCGCGCGCCACTTGCTTTTGTTCCGTGCGATTGGGAGCATCCTGGCCCTTGGCGTCGTCCTGGCCCCGTTCAATGCGGAAGTTGGGGGGGATTAAAGTGTCGTCGTTTTCCAGTGTTACTTTTAACTGATACTTTGCCTCGATTTCACTCAAGGTATTGCGGTGATTGTTGATGACGTAAAGGGCAACAGTTGTCGGAACAAAGACGGTGATCTCCTTCGATCTTTTCTGCATGCCTTCGTCCTCAATGGCACGCAACAAGTGAACCGTGGCGGAATCTGTTGATCGGCGAATGCCCGTGCCCTCACAGTATGGACAGGGGTCGGAGCTGGTTTCGATCAAACTTGGCCGCATTCTTTGCCGTGAAAGTTCCATCAAACCAAAGGGACTGATGCGACCGATCTGAATTCGGGCACGGTCAGAGCGCATGACATCTTTGAGACGGCGTTCCACCTTAATCTTATTGCGGTTTTCATCCATGTCGATGTAGTCGATAACGATCAAACCGGCCAAGTCACGAAGCTTGAGTTGACGGGCGATTTCGTCAGATGCCTCGAGGTTGGTTTTCACCGCCGTTTCCTCGATGTTTCGCCCCCGTGTCGCGCGTCCCGAATTTACATCAATAGAAACAAGGGCTTCGGTCGGGTTAATGACGATATTGCCGCCCGACTTTAGCTGCACATCAGGGGAATGCATGGCATCTAGCTGCTCTTCCACTTGGAAGTGTTGAAACAGTTGTTTGTCGGTTTCCTTGAAGGGCTGAACCCGCTTGGTATGGCTGGGAATCAAAAGTTTCATGAAGTCCTTGGCGGTGCGGTAACTGGCATCGCCGGAGATGATGATTTCATCAATGTCCTTGTCGTAGAGGTCCCGGATTGAGCGCTTGATCAAGTTGCCTTCCTCATGAACCAGGCAAGGGGCCATGGATTCCAAGGTCACTTCACGCACCAGTTCCCAAACTCTCATAAGGTATTCGTAATCGCGTTTAATTTCGGCTTTCGAACGTTTCTGTCCTGCGGTTCGTACAATCACCGCCATAACGTCGGGAATGTCGAGGCCGTTAAGGATTGTCTTGAGTCGCTTGCGGTCAGAACTATTTGAAATTTTGCGTGAAATGCCGCCGCCTCTGGCGGTGTTAGGCATTAAGACGCAATACCGCCCCGCCAGCGACAAATAGGTCGTCAAGGCGGCGCCTTTGGTGCCCCGTTCTTCCCTCACCACTTGGACAAGAAGGATTTGGCGGCGCTTGATGACTTCCTGGATTTTGTATCGGCGCTTGAGTACAGGAGGGCGCCGGGCCTGAACATCCTCGGTGTCGTCGCCGCCCAGGGTTTCGACGGCTGGGGATTCATCGGATGGAGGTTCTTCTTCGGCCGCACCGGATAAATTTTCGGCTTCGGTTTCCGCAACCTTTTGTTCAGCGACCAGTGCTTCGCGGTCGGCGACCGGAATCTGGTAATAATCGGGATGTATTTCGCTAAAAGCTAAGAATCCATGGCGGTTTCCGCCGTAATCGACAAACGCAGCCTGCAGGGACGGTTCGACCCTGGTTACTTTTGCCAGATAGATATTGCCTCTTAGCTGTCTCCGGGATTCGACCTCAACGTCGAAATCTTCCAGATATTGTCCGCTGACGATCGCGACCCGAGTTTCCTCCGGGTGGGAAGCGTCGATGAGCATTCTTTTGGGTGCCATTATTTATAAAACTCCGATGCACGCCTTGTTCGGCCGAGTTCTCCAAAAATCTAGAGTTACCGGGACAAAGGGTGCGTGTTCGAGAAAGGCCGGCGGCGCATGCGAACGGAACCACCACCGCTATGGGCGGGTGGGTTGGATAATCCGTTCGCGCTGCTCTATCCGGCATGAAAAAAGTCCATATTCTATGAGGGAAACCCTCACTTGGTGTCTATATACGCCTGGAAACAGCGGATTACCAGAAATTAGGTTTGGTATTTCGGTGTTCGTGGGCATCAAAACCATGTGATGGAACCGTCCTTTAGGGGGCCAAAATGGAAAAAAACCAGATTGGATGACCCAGGAAGATCACGATGTTAACATAAAGGTAGGTTTTTGGTTCGATAATCACCTTGTTTATCACCGTATTTTTAGGTGGCAAGGGAAATACAAATCGGGTTGCAGTTTATCCGCCCCTGTTATAGTCATATATTTAGGGGTCAAAGTACTAGTGTTACACCAAATGTTGAATGCTGTTAGAGACTTCTGCCGAATTCCGGCCTTCCTGATATTGGCGCTCGGGCTAAGTCTTCCCGTAACGGCCCAGGCTGCGAAAACGGTCGTCACCGATGTCCGCGTGGGAGTTCAAGGCGACGCCACGCGCATTGTTTTCGAGGTTACCAGGCAGGTCGGCTTCAACGTCTTTACGCTTAAGAATCCATATCGGGTGGTTGTTGATTTGCCGGAGGTGGGTTGGCGGCTTCCGCCAAGGCCTTTGCCGAGTGCCACGGGCGTTTTCCAGAAACTTCGCTATGGTCTATATAAACCGGGAAATTCCCGGGTCGTTTTGGATATCAGAACCCCGGCGGCGATCAGCAAGGCGTTTATCCTGAATCCCGGCGGCGCTCAGGGGTACCGTTTGGTCCTGGACTTGACGCCGACCACACATCAGGCTTTTTTGCGCGATGCTGGCAAGACCCCACTCCATGTTGCCGAGGTTCATCAGGCATCAAATTCGTCACCAAAACCTGGATCAGGTCCTCCTGCACAACAAGCTACCAGCTCCGCCCCTTCAGCCCTGGCGCCGCCAGCAGGCATGACGTCGCCGTCACCGGAAACGGCGAAAACCCAGAAAATGTTTTTGGTTAAAGGTACGGGCCCCGAACAGGCATCGCCCTTCCGTTTGGCCCCGCGTAAGCCTGAACCGAAACACCGCGGCAAAAAACATGTCGTGATTATCGACCCCGGACACGGTGGCGTTGACCCCGGCACCGTTGGTATTTCCGGAATTTATGAGAAACACATCACCTTGTCCATGGCCCGTGAACTCAAGCGCCAGCTTCAACAAACGGGGCGTTTCAAGGTCCTACTGACCCATGACCGGGACATTTTTGTCCGGCTGCGTGATCGGGTTCGGATGGCGCGGGACGCCAAGGCCGAACTGTTTATTTCCGTCCACGCCGATACGGTCAGGAACAAATCCATCAAGGGTCCGGCGGTGTACACCCTTTCGGAAAAATCCTCCGATCGGGAAGCTCAGGAACTGGCGGAAAAAGAAAACAAGGCGGACCTGATCGCCGGCGTCGATCTGACCCACGAAACACCGGAAGTGACTAATATCTTGATCGATTTGGCGCAACGGGAATCCATGAACCAGTCGGCGCGTTTCGCGACGATGATGATCAAGCAACTGAAACGTAAGACCAAGGTTCTCCGCAATACCCACCGATTCGCCGGCTTTGCGGTGCTGAAGGCGCCGGACATCCCCTCCGTGTTGTTGGAAATGGGTTTCCTGTCCAATCCCCAAGACGAACGGGCGCTGCGGTCGAGCCGCTATCGCGCTCAGCTGGCGTCGGCTGTGACCAAGGCGGTCGGCGATTATTTCGTCCGCATCGAGGAAGCGACTCGTAAATAAGCGGTCATATCCTCGCCATATTTTCCTCCTTTAGTGTGTCCCTGTGTGCCGCCGACATGTGGTAAAATTGTCTGGTTCTGAGTTGGGTGTACGATGTTCCGAGCGCTTTTAACGATTTTTGGAATTTTAATGATCGTTGCCATTGCCGGTGCCGGCGGTGTTTTGTTCTTCTTCCACAATTACGGCCGCGGCCTTCCCGAATACCGTCAACTCGCTGATTATGAACCGCCGGTTATGACCCGGGTGTACGGGGGTGATGGGCGTCTGTTGGCTGAATACGCGACCGAAAAGAGGATTTTCGTGCCGATCAAGGCGATGCCGAAGCGCGTGATCCAATCGTTTCTCGCCGCCGAGGACAAGAATTTCTACATCCACCCCGGCGTTGATGTTCTCAGTGTTATTCGTGCGGCGCTCACCAATGTCCGGAACATCGGAAGCTCAAAACGTCCGGTCGGCGCCTCGACCATCACCCAGCAGGTGGCCAAGAACTTCCTGCTGACCAACGAAGTATCGTGGAAACGAAAGATCAAGGAAGCGATTTTGGCATTTCGGATCGAACGCGCGCTCAGCAAGGACAGGATTCTGGAACTTTACCTGAATGAGATCTATTTGGGGTTCGGATCGTACGGCGTGGCGGCGGCGGCGCTTAACTATTTTGATAAATCCATGGACGAATTGACCATCGACGAAGCGGCATTCCTGGCTGCCCTGCCGAAGGCGCCCAATAACTATCATCCGGTGAAAAAGCCGAAGGCGGCCAAGGCGCGTCGCGACTGGGTCATCGGCCGGTTACTGGTGGGCGGCCTTATTACCCCGGCAGAAGCCGAACTGGCGGCGGCGAGGCCTTTGCAGGTGCGGCAGCGCTCGGCCACTGAATACATTAGGGCTGACTATTTCGCCGAGGAAGTGCGCCGCCAGCTGGACAACCGCTACGGTGAGGAAAAACTGTACAAGGGGGGGCTGTCGGTGCGCACGACCCTGGATCCCAGATTGCAGGCGATCGCCGATACGGTGCTGCGCGAAGGGCTTGAAACCTATGACCGCCGGCACGGTTGGCGCGGGCCGGTGGCCCGGCTACCCGAGGGGACTCGCCTTGATGTCAAGATCGAATGGCGGCGCGCGTTGGCAAAGATTCCGCCGGTTAAGGGGGTTGGCTCCCACCTGTTGGCCGTCGTTATTGGGCTTCGACCGGATGATGCCCTGATCGGCTTCGGTGATGGCGCCAGTGGGCGTATCCCTTTGGCGGAAATGAAATGGGCGCGGCCCTGGATGGAAAATCAAAAACGCGGCCCCAAGGTGACAAGCCCGGCAGACGTTCTGGTCCCCGGCGATGTCATTGTTGTCGATCCGGTCACCACCAATGCCAAGGGCGTCGCCTATCCTGCGGGGTCCTACGGTCTTAGGCAATTACCCGACGTCGATGGTTCCATCGTCGCCTTGGATCCGCACACGGGCCGTATTTTGGCCATGTCTGGTGGCTATTCCTATGAACGAAGCCAGTTCAACCGTGTCACCCAGGCGATGCGGCAACCGGGGTCAGCATTCAAGCCGTTTGTCTATCTTGCCGCGTTGGATCATGGCTACACGCCCTCGACCCTGATCCTGGATGCGCCTTTTGTCATTGATCAGGGACCGGGATTGCCGAAATGGCGGCCCGCCAACTACACCAAAAAATTCTACGGCCCGTCGACCATGCGATTGGGGCTCGAAAAATCGCGCAACCTGATGACCGTACGCCTGGCCCAGACCATCGGCATGGAGGCGATCTCGGAATACGCCCAGCGTTTTGGGATTGTCGATTTCTTGCCGGAAAAATTAGCCATGGCATTGGGGTCAGGGGAAACCACGTTGCTGAGAATCACCACGGCCTATGCGATGTTGGTCAACGGCGGTAAGCGCATCACGCCGACCTTGATTGACCGGATTCAGGACCGCCATGGCAAAACTATTTTTCGTCATGACCGCCGTAATTGCGTCTCTTGCCGTGCCACCATTTGGACCCGTCAAGAGACGCCGGCAATTGCCGATACCAGAAAACCGGTGACCAAACCGGGCAGCGCCTATCAGGTGGTCAGTATGTTGAAAGGCGTTGTTGAGCGGGGAACCGGACGGCGGATTAGGGCCGTCGGCAAGCCCTTGGCCGGAAAAACCGGAACCACCAATGCGGATAAGGACACATGGTTCATCGGATTTTCGCCGGATTTGGCGGTCGGCGTTTTCGTCGGCTTCGACACGCCCAAAACCCTGGGCCGCCGAGAAACCGGGTCCAGCGTGGCGGCGCCGTTGTTCCGGGATTTCATGGCCGCGGCGCTGGAGAAAAAGAAAGCCATTCCCTTCCGTATTCCGCCGGGCATTCGTCTGGTGCGGGTGAACGCGGCAACCGGCGAGCTGGCACGGGCCGGTGATAAGAAAGTCATTTATGAGGCCTTTAAACCGGGCACGGTGCCGACAGGACGGACCGAGGTTTTGGAAGGCGAAAGCTGGACCGCCGAGAGAAACGTCTGGCAACCGGCAACGGGCACCGGCGGTCTTTATTGATATTGATCTCCAATCTGTAGGCTTGTCCCAAGCCGCGATCCCGATTACAAACCGGTCATGCGCGCAGAAATCGAAACGCTGGCTTCCGAAATTAAGCAGTCTCTGGAACTGCTGAGGAGGCATCTTTGACTATGACAGTGCTGAGCGCCGCCTCGACGAATTAAACGCCGAGACCGAAAACCCTGATTTTTGGAACAACGCCGATAAAGCCCAGGCGATCATGCGCGAACGCACGCAGCTGGAAACTAGCCTTGCCGAAATCCATGGGTTGGAAAGCGGCCTCGCCGATAATCTGGAACTGCTGGAACTGGCCGAGGCCGAAGATGACGCAAGCGTCGTCGAAGAGGCGGAAACGGGTTTAAAGGAGGTTCAGGCGCGGGCTGCCAAGGCCGAATTACAGACCCTGCTGTCCGGTGAGGCCGACGCCAACGACTGTTATCTGGAAATCCACGCTGGCGCCGGCGGCACCGAAGCCCAGGACTGGGCGGAAATGCTGTTGCGCATGTATTCGCGCTGGGCCGAGGCCCATGGCCACAAGGTCGAATGGCTGGAAGCCAGCGCCGGTGAAGAAGCTGGG
>Ga0066376_10002002_pt1 | contig 19348 bp, 19 predicted proteins | sample Knorr_S15_td_Bot_FD_77009 | JGI IMG/M metagenome (GOLD analysis project Ga0066376, IMG submission 77009) | Marine microbial communities from Southern Atlantic Ocean transect - Knorr_S15_td_Bottom_ad_5009_LV_A | ecosystem: Environmental > Aquatic > Marine > Oceanic | place: Southern Atlantic... | reverse complement strand
CTCGCAATAGTATCCGCCCTCTTCGGCTTCTCTAAAACAGTCGTCTGCACCTTCAGCCGCTCGATAAAGTAGCTGGATGCCGAACCACTACCTCGCGATCGACATCGGATCGTCGACCGTTGCTGCCGCAGTTATCGACCTCGACTCGAAGTCGGTCGTCGGCTCAGCGAGCGTTGCCAACACGGCTGAAATCACCTCGCCTGAAGATAAGAAGATCGGTCGGTCCGAGTGGGACCTCGAAGTCATGACCGAGCTTGCTGTGCAAAATGCCGCGGACCTCATCAGGGCGACCGGTGCTGACCCCGCGGCAATCGGCGTTACCGGCCAGCAGCAGGGCCTGCAACTCCTCGACAACGATCTCAACACGGTCGGCATGTTCATCTCGTGGCAGGACCAGCGGTCGAAAGAATTCTTGCCCGGCGAGCAGCGCACGTATCTCGACGTCATGGGCGATCTCGGCGGGGCCGTAGTTGAAGATGACGGTCTCCCGGCCTTTGAAAACACCGGCTGCCCGCTCGTGACCGGCTATACCGCACCCAACCTCTTCTGGCTCAAGTCGAATGACCGGCTGCCGTCCAACGTGCACGGCACCACAGCGCCCGAGTTCGTGGTGTCGCGGCTCACCGGTGAGCGACCCGTCACGGACCCGACCGACGCACTCAGCTGGGGGGTTTACGACGTAAACAAACTCGACTGGGACTTCGGTCTCATCGACTCCCTGGGCCTTGATCGGTCGCTGTTCTCGAATCTCGGTGAATCATGCACGGTTGCGGGCCGGTTGAACGACGAAATGGCCGGAAAACTCGGCGCGAAAACTGGAATCCCGGTCGCCGTGGCTTCGGGCGACCACCAGTGCAGCTTCGCGGGCACGGTCGCCGACTACGCAAACACAGTGGCCGTAAACGTTGGCACCGGCGGGCAGGCCTCGGTCTACATCGAAAAGCCAACCCCGCGTGGCTGGCTTGAACTCCGGCCCTACATCCAGTCGGGCTACCTGCTGGCGGGTGTCGGAGTTGTGGGTGGCCGGACGTTCAGGACCCTGCGCGATTTCTTCAACAATGCCAGCAGGGTTCTCGCCGGATACGAACTCGACCCCGATCTTCTTTACACCCGGCTTGTCGAGCTGGCTTCCGAGATACCGGTGGGCGCGGAGGGCGTGCGTGTCGACCCACTGTTCACCGGTTCACGGAGCGATCCGCTTGCAAAGGCCGCCATCCGTGAACTGACCCCCGGCGCGTTCACTCCCGGCCACATGGCAAGGGCGCTGTTCGAGGCGATGGCACTTCAACTTGCAGATTCGTACAGGGAAGCGGCGAAGCTCGGCGCCGGCCAGCGGTCAAAGCTGGTCGGTTCGGGAAACGGCATAAGGCTGAACCCGGTGCTCAGGGAGTCGCTTGAAGCCGAGTTCGGCATGCCGATGTATCTCGGGCCGCACAACGAAGAAGCCGCGGTGGGAGCCGCATTGTGTGCCGCGGTGGCCGATGGCTCGTTTGCTTCAATCGCTGAGGCGAGTTCGGACTTCGCTTCCAGCGGCGAGGGCGCGTGACCGCACCGGGCGGATAACCAGTTCTGGGTGTGGCACGGGGCAGGTGAAATAGCTGAAAATAGCCTGGCAATGCCCGGAATACCTCCAGCCCCCACACAATCACAGTTCGGACAGATCGCAAAGGCCATCGACCCGAACGCGCAGGTCTTATCGACTCGAAAGCTTGTTGGTGAACTCGGTTGCCGCATGGATTTGCTTGAATTTCAGTTGCCGAACGGCGAGCCTCAAATAGTCGTCACACGCCAATACTGGGTACTTTCCGATCCAGAAGAGAAACCTCGTCTTCGCAGAGAGGGAGATATCCTGCGCACCCTTGCTTGCAAACGGCGTGCCTGTGCCTGATGTGGTGCTCGAACAGGACGTAGCGAGCGAAATCTTTGGACGCCCCGGTATTGTCATCTCATATCTAAATGGCAAACCTGATCTCATCCCTGAAGACCCCAATGACTGGGCAACGCAACTGGCCCAATCGATAGCCAGGGTTCACGCAATTACAGTTCCCGAATCACTCAAGTCGCTCCCGACCGACCACACAAATACGGCCAGAAAATGGATGACTGCCGACGAACCTCCAGAAAAATTTCTGAAACACGAGCTTGGTCGGGAATTGTGGAACGCAATGCGCGAGCTGTGGCCTACAGTCGATACATCAGCAGCCCAGATGATTCACACCGATTTCTGGCCGGGTAACACTCTGTGGAACCGCGGAAAATTGATCGCGTTAATCGACTGGGAGTGGCCAGCGCTGGGTGAACCTATGGGCGATGTCGCGTATTTCCTGGCCGATATTTCATACTCGGGATTCGATGTCGAAGACAGCTTTCTCGAAGCCAATGAAGAAGCGTCGGGTAAGCCGGTTTACGACTTGTTGTTCTGGAAAATGTTCGCGACAGCAATTCCCATGCCTGACCCCGGCCACTGGGCCCAGGGCTACGCCGAACTGGGAATTCGTCACATGACCGCAGACGACATCCGGCGCGCCCACACTGAATATATTCGGAGCCTTCTGGAAGAGTTTCACACGAATGCCTGATTTCGCACCAGAACCCACTCGAGAACAACTGGCTCAGATCGCCCGCGCAGTCGAGCCAGGAGCACGGGCCGGGGCGACTCGACAGCTGCTCGGCGGGTTCTCGTGTCGAATGGACGTTCTCGAGCTCGCTGTGCCATCGGGCGATTCACGAAGCGTCGTCGTCAGGCAGTATGGCCCCTGGCACAGGGACGACGACCCGCATCCGGGAATCGTTGAATCGGTGGTACTTGAGCATCTCAGCGCAAACGGGATCTCTGCGCCGGAGTTGATCCTCGGAGACGAAGCGATCAGGATCATGGGGCACCCGCGATCGTGACCTCCCTGGTCGACGGCCACCCGAACCTGAATCCCGTAGATAGCGAAAGCTGGGTAGCGCAACTCGTGGCCGCTATCGCGGAAGTCCACTCACTTCCGATTCACGCCTCCCTTCGGACGCTCATCCAACCTCTCTATCCCCGGCTCGAAAAATCATTTTCAAGACCTGAACCTCCGGCAAAAGTCGCGCAGCATCCCCTGGGCACCGATCTATGGTGGGCTGCGAAACGCCTCTGGCCCGCGGTCGAGAAACCGACGTCATCCCTTGTTCACGGTGATTACTGGGCGGGCAACACGTTATGGAAAGACGAAAAATTGGTCGCGATAGTCGACTGGGAGGAACCGAGAATCGGCGAGCCAACTTTCGATATCGCCGACCTTGTCCAGGATGCCGCATTCATCGGAATCGACATCGAACAAACCGCAATCGACCGGTACGAGCGCGTTTCGGGGAGATCACTGCGGGACTACAAATTCTGGTCGATGGTGGTCGCAATAGGCGCAATGCCCGATCCGGGTGAGTGGGCTGCTGGATTGCATTTGATGGTGGGCATAACAATTACGCCCGAGGAGGTCAACTTGAACCTGACCAGTTCGGTCACCCGACTACTCGCCGATTCCTGACTGCAGTGTTTCCTGTCGAGCTGGCCACTGTGAGCAAGCGGGGCCGACTCTGGAGCCCGGCCGTTTGATCCGCCGAAAAAAATAAACCTGGCTGGCAACTTACCCGTTTGGCTTGATTACGAGTTTTACGCCTTTACCTTCGCCCGAATCGACTATCGCCCGCGGCAAGTCCTGCAAGTCGTAGCGGCCCGTAATTACCCCGTTCAGGTTCACCTTTCCGATCTCTGTCGGCGTTCTCGCGAAAGCGTTCCCCCGCCCGAATGCGCCCTTGAGCGTGATCTCGCGATAGTGCATGTCGGACAGGTCGACCGGCAGCGGCGCACCCTCGGGGACTACTCCTATCATCAGCACCTGCCCACGGGGCCGGACCACCTCGACGCACTTTGCCACCAGCGCGGGTATTCCAACAGCTTCAGCTGCGATGTTCGCCCCGTGCCCGCCGTTGTTGTCCTTCACGAATTCGCCCAGATCGCCGTCGCCAGGGTCGTGCAACAGGTCGGCGCCGAACTGCTTCGCCATCTCGCGCCGTGCGGCAACAGGCTCAGACATGATCATCTTTCCGACGCCCCGCCGCTTCAGGAACGCGAGCGTGAAAAGCCCCATGATCCCGCCGCCTATGACCACGCCTACCGAGCCGTCGGGGATGTCCATCATCTCGGCTCCCGATAGGCAGCACGAAGCCGGTTCGGTCAGCGCCGCCAGCTCCAGTTCGAGCCCGTCCGGAATTTTGACCGCCGACTGGGAAGGGGCGGTAGCGTACTGCGCAAACATTCCCGAAGTGAGATCGGCATTTTGGCAGCGCGATTCCGACCATGTTTTACAGGCCGAGCACTCGCCGCAGTGACTCGTCGTGTTCATGACCACTCGCTCACCGATGCGGCTCCTGTCGACGCCCTCGCCAACCTCGACTATGACGCCGGAACCCTCATGTCCGAGCACCTTTGGCGGGGTTGACGGGAACAGGCCCTGCGTGATGTGCACATCGGTGCCGCAAACGCCGACGGTATCGACCTTCACCACTACCCCGCCGGGTTCGGCCACGGGGTCAGCAACCTGGTCGAGCGTAAATTTGTCGCCGCCATGCCAGGTCATCAGCCGCATCATCGTGTAAACCTCAAATCGCTCGTAATTCGTCGCATCGTAAACCCGCCCGCAAATCTCTATGGGAGGGGATTTACGATTTGGCGATCAGCCTACGCCACATGACGAACACGCGATTTGACTGCAACCGCGCAGGCGGCAGTTTTGGCGCGTTTCTACGTTGGCAGTTGTGGGGAGAGGAGGAAATTTACGACTCGAACCCGCACGTTGCCAGGGCAGCAAGCGCCTCGTCAGAAAGTTCTGTGAGGTCTCCCGCACTGGTCGCGATAACAACCGCTGCGAGGTCGGCCGGGTCGAGTTCTCCTGCGAGGCACGAAAGTACTTCGATCGCCAGTTCACTGGCAGGGATCGGGGTCGGTGTGGGCTCGATAGGGAGCGGATCTGCGCCATCGCCAATCCCGCCGTCAGGCTCAACGGGGATCGCGCCACCGCACTGATCAAACGCATCCAGCAGTTCCTCGCTCGGAGGGCCGTCGGCGTTGCGGAGCGTTAGGAGTCCATCGGGGCCAAGCAACTCGCTCAGGCATTCCTGGATATCGCCGCCGCCAAACGTACCGCCACCAAATCCGCGGCCACCCGCGCCGCGATCAGCAAATCCGCCAAAATCTCCGCCATCGCCGAAATCGATACCGCACTCTTCGAACGCGGCCGCGAATTCGTCACCGATCCCGCCGCCGAACTGGCCTCCACGAGGCTGATCGCCGTCGCCACGCCCGCCGAAACCGCGAAATCCACCGGCGAAATCTTCACCCAACAGCTCGGCCAGGCATTCCTGTGATTCTGGAGTGAACGCACCGGCACCGGCACCGGCACCGGCACCGCCGCCGCCGCCGCCGAAAGCGCCACCACCGCGACGGCCACCAAACGCAGTGCCAAAGCCACCACTCACATCAACACCACACTCCTCCAGCATGGCGAGTTCTGCCGGCCCCAATCTACCGAACAAATCTCCACCGGGACCAACGGATTCAGGATCGAAGCTCTCGCCCAGTTGTTCCTCAAGACACTGGCGCACTGCGGGATCGGCAAGACTCTCCTCAAAAGAGCCAGCGTCACTCGCACCGGAATCGGCACCCGCGTTACCGGAGTCTTCTGCCTCCACCGTCACTGTCGGAAACGGTGTGGGCGCTGGCGGTTCAGCCGCTGGCCTGGGGTCCGCGCTGCCACATGCTGCGGCAACTACTGCCAGAATCAGGGCTATGGAAATGAGTAACGTGCTGCGTCGCATTCGAATTCCCGGCATATGTTTACTGAAATACGCGATCACCGCGCCCCCGTGCAATATGGACGCGTGATCACGTCCAGAGATTCTAATCGGGGTGTTTTCAGGAAATGTGAAGATTCCCGTGGCCTCGCCAGCGTAATCGTCGTTTTATCACCGCCATCCGAATCATCGTGTCATTCAAGAAAACCGAAATTAGCGAATACTTCGGCCTCTTCGCCGCTCATGCACTCCGAGAGCAGTCGCACAGCCTGTGAGGCCTGTTCGCTCAGTGGCCCGTCCGACCCCACGAGGACCTCGCCGAGAACGTGATCTGGTAACTCGTCCAGCAGCGATATCACGCATTCCACCGTCGCCCCGTTAAGAGATCCCAGTGCGAGTTGAACTTGACCCAGGAAAAAACCGGCAACAAGCTTGTTCGGAAAACATCCGGCGATTTGGCCCTGCTCGGCACCCTCTGGCTCCGATCCGGACGTAAGGGCAGCCATGCGCTCGCTGCCGATAGCATTTTCGATGCAATCCCAGCCTTCCTGTGGCATCGCAGCGATCAGCGCATCGGAGACCTCTTCCGGCGGAACCGCGATTATCGGCAGTCGCGGGACACGTGTCGGTGCCGGCGTGGCAGTTGGTGGCACAACGGTCGGTTCTGCCGTCGGCGCACCGCACGCGGTAGCAACAACCACAAGTAGCAGCGCCACCCCAACTGTCAGCGCGCAGCGTCGCATCCGTGCCCCCAGACAGTCCTTGAATAGTGAGGTCCAAACAAGCGCTACGAACGATCCTTGACGAAGACGGCTATTTCGCGGGGACTCATCCGTCCCAACTGCGATGTGGCGTACAGCGATGCCGCTATCTTGCCCCCGGGCCACAGCAGAAATTCAGCCGGCTGCACTATCGTCTCGCCCTTTCGTTCCCCCGCAAAGGCACCCAGCGTATCGATCTCGACCTTGCTCATGCCGAACCCGACCGGATACGTGATTGCCTGTTCGTCAATCATCTTTTGCGCACCAGACTCGGCATCCGTTGAGGCCGCTATCACCTTGATCCCGAGGCGGTCAAACAGCTTGATTTTTTCCTGGACAGCAGCCAACTGGCGCTGACAGTAGCCTCACCAGCCACCGCGATAAAACAGGATGTATGCCCACGATTCGCCAAAATCGTCGGGCAGCAATATGGATTCGCCACCGGGCAGGGCCAGCTCAAGCTTCGGAAATTGATCGCCGGGCATCAGCATGGGCATAAATGTGTTCTCCGGGCTCTTGGAAATCGACTACTTCGATTCGTTCCAGCGCGAAATCGATGCGCGGATCGAGTCAGGCACGCCAATCTTAGGCTCATGCACCGGGTCGGGTTCGGGCGTTCCGAACAGGGTTGTGACCGGTATAACGCCGCCCCAGTACTCCAGCTCAAGGTCCTCCGGCTCTTCACCGGGGCCCTCCGCTCGAATTTTCGCCGAGGCTTCCTCGATCTCCATGCGAATCACGGAAGTCTGCACAAACTCCGAATCGTTGGGTTTACGTGCCTCGTTCCACCGACCCGGCGTAACGTGCTCGACGAGCAGCTCCATGCCGCGCAGCTTTTCAACCACATCGGTTATTTCGGTGCACTTGCCAAACAGCACCGCCGAGCGATAGTTGATCGAGTGATGAAAGTGCGACCTGGCAGCCACAATCCCATCAAGGTGCGTGACTTCAACCGTCAGATCTTTGCCTTTCCGCACGGCGCGGACCATTCCCGCCCCGGTTGAACCATGGAGAATTACGGAATCGCCGTGCCGCACGTAAAGCGTTGGGATCACGACGATGCCATGGTCGCCCTCGTAGCCAACATGGCACAGAAACCCGGCATCGAGAATGGCGTTGACCGCCTCACGGTCGTAGCTTGCCCGCTGTTGATTCCGCCGTATTCGAGAACGGTCATCCCCGTGGCCTGACGACGATGTTCACGAGCCTGCCGGGCACATAGATCACCTTGACCTCGGTCGTACCTTCAAGGTGGCGGACCACGTTGGAGCTCGCCTTCGCGGCCGCGATCGCGCCGTCTTCGTCGATCTCAGCTGGCACTTCGACCTGGTCGCGCACCTTGCCGTTCACCTGCACGGCGAGGGTGATCGTTTCGGTAGCCGTAAGCGACTCGTCGAACACCGGGTTCAACTCGAGGTGAATAGAACCGGTGTGGCCCGTCCGCTGCCACAGTTCTTCGGCAATATGTGGCGCGAGCGGGGCAGTGTGCAACAGCAATCGTTCGACCCCGGCACGCCAGGAACGCACCGAAACTTTGCCTCTATCGTGCGCACGGATCAACTCGGTGGTGAATTCCATCAGTGCAGCAATGGAAGTATTGAACTTGAACGTTTCCATATCGGTGATTACCCGCCGGGTCGTCACATGCGATGCGCGTTCCAGACTGCGTTCCGCTTCTGCGTCGCCAGATTCGCCCATTCCGGAGAAATCTCGCTGGGCCACGTCCCATACACGCCCCAGCCACCGCCGAATGCCGTTGATGCCGGAGTCCGACCAGTCGCCACCCTGGTCCCACGGTCCCAGGAACATCAGGTAGCAGCGCAGGGTATCGGCGCCGTGTTGTTCAACGATAGGATCCGGGTTCAGCGGGTTCGATCGCTTGGAAATCTTCTTGTGGTCCTTGATCAGCATTCCCTGGTTCATCAGCTTTGCGTATGGCTCATCGAATTCCACAAACCCGAGGTCGCGCAGCGCCTTGTTGAAGAATCGGGAGTACAACAGGTGCATCACGGCGTGTTCACGACCTCCGATGTACGAAGTGACCGGCGACCACGCCCTCACCTGCTCGGCGTCGAACGGATCTTCACCCGGTCTCGGACTCGCAAACCTCAGGTGATACCACGCCGAACACACGAACGTGTCGAGAGTGTCGGTCTCACGCCTGGCGGGTTTGCCGCAGTCAGGGCAGGGCGTATTCAGGAAGTCGGGATGCCTTGTCAGCGGCGACCTCCCATCGGCCTCGAACTTCACATTTTCGGGAAGCAGCACAGGTAAATCTCGCTCTGGCACCGGCACCGTGCCGCAGTCATCGCAGTAGATGATCGGGATTGGCGTGCCCCAGTATCGCTGGCGAGATATCAGCCAGTCGCGCAGGTGGTACGTGATCGTTCGTTCACCCCAACCGTTGGCCTCGATCTTTTCGGTGATCGCATCCATCCCCTCGGCACTGGGCAGCCCGTCGAACTCACCGGAATTCACCTGTGTCCCGGCTGGAATCCAGGCTTCTTCCAACTCGCCACCAGCCCAGTCGGGCGGAGCGACAACGACCCGAATTTCGAGCCCGTACTTTTTGGCGAAAACAAAATCACGCTGGTCGTGCGCCGGAACGCCCATCACTGCTCCGGTCCCGTACGTCGACAGCACGTAGTCACCCACCAACACCGGAACCCGATCGCCATTCAACGGGTTGATGCAGTACGCACCCGTCTCAACACCGGTCTTCTCACGTTCGGTTGAAGTGCGCTCTATCTCGGTCTCACGACTGGCGTTGTCGACGTATTTTTCGACCGTTGCCTTCTGTGCAGGCTGAGTTAACTTTTTTACAAGAGGGTGCTCGGGGGCCAAGACGACGAACGTCACCCCGTAAACGGTGTCGATCCGGGTCGTAAAAGTGTCGATCTTTTCGCCCGGTGCGAACTCGCCAACATCGAAGCCAACCGTCGTCCCGGTTGAACGGCCGATCCAGTTCCGCTGCATTGTCGTTATCTGTTCCGGCCAGTCCAGCTGATCAAAATCGAGAAGTTCTTCCGCATATTTCGTAATCGCGAAGAACCACTGCTGCAGGGCGCGCTTTTCTACGATTGTGCCGCACCGCTCGCACCTTCCGTCTTTCACCTGCTCGTTGGCAAGCGTCGTCTGGTCCTGCGGACACCAGTTGGCCAGACCGTGCTCCCGGTACGCGAGGTCGTTCTTGTAGAACTGCAGGAAGAAATACTGGTTCCACTTGTAGTACTCGGGATCCGAGGTGACCAGCTCGCGGTCCCAGTCATAGCCGGCACCCATTTCACGGAACTGGCGACGGAAATTCTTGATGTTTTTGTACGTCCACTCGCGCGGGTCGGCGCCGTTTTCGATCGCCGCGTTCTCGGCCGGCAACCCGAACGAATCAAACCCCTGGGGATGCATGACGTTGTAGCCCTGCATCCGCTTGAAACGAGCATGGGCGTCGGCGCCAGCGTACTGGAACCAGTGGCCCATGTGCAGATCGCCCGACGGGTACGGGAACATCACCAGCGCGAAGAAATTCTCCTTGCCGTCAACGTGGTCGGCGGCGGCGTATATGCCGTCCTCCTCCCATTTCACCTGCCATTTTTTCTCGATTTCAGAAGGCACGTAGCGATCCGGGCCGCTGCCCGATCCTCCGGCTCCCGAACCCGTCTGGCCTTTACTGGTAATCGTCAAATTGCGTTTCCGGACTAATTTCTGCTCTTCGAGCGACCATTCAAACATAGCTCGCTCGCACACGTGCGTCACTCACTGCCACTGCGAATGGCGAATTTTAGCAATGAAGCAAGGTAATGTGTTCGCCGCCAGCCGCTGGCACGCCTAGTCCGAAGTGGAGACTAGCGCCCACTTCCAGCGGACGTAGAGCAGAGTCAACACGATCAGCGCCAGCCAGGGCGATGCAAATGTCACGAACATCACGGGGACCAGCGCAACCGCAGAGGCAACGAAAAGCGCCAGCGCGGTCTTCCTGCTGCGGGGCGACGATGCACCCAGCCGATTGACATAAATCGTCAGCAGTACACCGCCAACAACCCCAATTGTCGTCAGCCCGCTCAGTTCCAACACGCCCAGCGTCCCCTGGCCCTGGTACGCCGGGTGAAACGCAACGACCCCGACTGTAACTCCGAAGATGATCAGCCAGCCGGTTACGAGAAGATCACGAAAACTGGTTTTGAGATTTGCCCTCATCGTAAGTTCACTTAACCGACCACCACTCGATCTCCAATTGTGATCGATGTTGTCGATCCCCGTGTCACCGGTTCAAGCCTAACTGCAAACGTCGGTGCCTCAATGCCGTTTGCGTGAACAAGTCCGTCCATAATCTGCATGTCTCGTTCCCCGCTGACCGGGTTGGCGTGAGTCGTCAGGCAGCGCGTGATCGGCTTTACGACCCTGTATTCACCCTCATCAATCGAAAGTCGCCCGGTCCAGCCAAGTTCTTCCCAGGCTTCGGTGCCATCGACCACCACGTTTGTACGAAAACGCCGCCCATCGACCGGCGCGCCGACCTGCGATTCGAGTGCCTTCAGGGATTCTGCACCGTAAACTGTCACGCCCCCGGCCGCCGTATCGTGAAATAGCCCCTGCCTGCCATCGCCCACCAACTTCAACGGGACACGCTCCGGGTGCCCGACCAGCGGGTTGTCATCGAGCGATGTCACGTACTCGCCGACCGCCTCGCACAGGTCGGTTCGGCCTTCTTCAGAATCGATCGAGCCTTCAACAAACAACTCGCCATCAAACCTCAGCGAGAGCACGCGCGAAACTTCATCGAATCCCAACTCAAGAAGCGCCATTCCAGGCGTGTTCACAAGCACCACGAAATTGTTTTTCGTCTGCCACTTCCAGTCATCGGCCGGACCCTTGTTGGCGAACCTGAAGGCCAGTACCCGGTCGCCCGCCACCCGGCCGTCGACGACTCGCAGCTCACGCCGCCGCTCAGGGGTGAACGACTTCACAGGATGCCTGTACAGCTCAACTACTTTCGGCATTTTCTTCAGTTCTCAATCCAATCAACATTACCGCGGTTTGACCGCTCGACTCAGCAGCCACCATCCCGACCTCGCACGAAACCCGGCAATGCCGGCGGCGCTTCACCACCGGCTGTTGTCTCCGTCTTTACTATCGAAGTGTGTCCGCAAGTCGGGATTTGCCGCAATGTAATTCTTCGAGTCCATAACAATGTTTTCCTGCAGCTGGATCGTCATCCCGCCGTCAACAGCCAGGACCTGGCCCGTGACGAACGATGCCTCGTTCGAACAAAGGAACGCAACGGCGTTGGCTATGTCCTCCGGGATTCCCGTACGGCGGACGGGGTAGTGCAACTCGAAAAGCCGGAACCCGGCGTCGTTGCCGACCTCGTTCCACATCGACTCGCCCCGCTCGGTCACTATGTGACCCGGAGCAATCGCGTTCACCGTGATTCCCACCGGCCCAAAGTCGACCGCCATTTGCCGAGTCAGACCGATCACCGCAGCCTTGCCCGCCTCGTAGATCATCGACCGGGGGGCATTGAGGAGTCCATGAACCGACGACATGTTCACGATTCGGCCCACGTTCTCTGCCGGCGGCGCTCCATGCCGCCTCCCGCCGCCCTCCCACGGGCGCTGTTCAAAGTTAGGATCAATTCCCGACTCCTCCATCGCCGGCACACCGAACTTCGCACCCAGGTACAGCGCGCCCACGAGCAGGTCCATCCCGCGGTGCCAGGCTTCGGGTTCGATCTCGACCGCGCTTCCCGCAGAATCGCGGCCGCCGCCGTATGCGTTCTGCACGAGCAGGTCGAGCCGGCCAAACGACGAGACCGCGGTTTCCACCATTTCAGCGGCGACCGATTCCTGCGCCACGTCGCCAATCATGAATTCGGCTGCGCCTCCCGCATCTCGAATGCGCTTCACGTTGCCGGTGGCCGCCTCTTCGTTGATATCGACGATCAGCACGCTCGCACCATCGGCCGCGAGCCTGCGCGCACACCCACCACCGATGCCAAGCGCCCCGCCCGTGACAATCGCACCCCGTCCGTCAAATCTTCCCATCGGTTTTCCTCTGCTGGAAGCACCCTGTGCCGAATGAAATTTCCCGTACTTTCGATTGAACGGCAACATTGTTCCACAAATAACACGTTCGCGAAATAACGGCCACTGGAACTTCGCGACGCGAAACTTCTCCCCCGGTCACTCGACCGCTGACCTATACCGGCGTAACCTGCCAGAAATTCATTTCACAGGAGATTTCACTTGGCATTCGATGTAGTCATTCGCGGTGGAACGGTTGTCGATGGCACCGGCAGGCCGGGGTTCGGGGCCGACATTGGCATTAGCGGCAGGCGGATAACTGCAGTCGGCGATATTCCAGTCTCCGCAGGTGAAAACGCCAGGCTCATCGATGCCGGCGGGCTCCACATCTCACCTGGATTCATCGATGTTCACTCCCACGCCGACGGTGCCCTGCTGATCGACGGTCAGCACGCAAGCGGTATTCGGCAGGGAGTCACCACCGAGATCATCGCCCCCGACGGGCTGACCCTCGCGCCGCTCTCGCCCGAAAACTACCGGATGTACCGCTGGTACCTGTCGGGGATTCTTGGACTTCCGCCTGAAGACCTCGACATGTCCTCTATCGAAGCGTCCAGGGCCAACTACCACCACAACACTTCGTGCAACGTGGCGACTTTTGCCGGTCACGGCCCGATCCGGGTCGAGGCAGCCGGCATGCAGGATGTCCCGCTGACCGGGCCACGACTGGATGCGGCAAAAAAACTACTGCGTGAATCGCTGGAGCAGGGCGCGGTCGGGTTTTCAACGGGACTCTCGTACTACCCGAACAGCTTCTCCAACACCGACGAACTGTGCGCGCTGATGGAGGTTGCGGGCGAGTTCGGGCGCCCGATGTCAATTCACCTGCGCAATCACAACCCGGAACGGGGGTTCGGCGGCGGAGGAGTGGCCGAAGCTATCGAAGTGGCACGCAGGACCGGCACGAAACTCCACTTCGAGCACTATCGCACCCAGCCTGGTTCGGCCGGGCAGGGCGCGGAGATTCTCGAGCCGATCGACCGGGCAAAGGCCGAAGGTATCGATATCACCCTCGAGACCTACCCGTACCCGGTTGGGTCCTCGTTCCCGCAGGCCTTCTTCCCGAGCTACTTCCACGAGGGCGGCCCGGAGGAAATGCTGAAGACCCTGAACGACGAGGACAGGCGCGCCGAACTTATCTCGCGCATGCAGGAAGTCGGCTACGGCAGACCGAGCGGGAACATGTGGACGCACATCGGGTCCGACCGCAACAAGGACCTCGAAGGAATGCTTTTCGACGAAGTGGCCGCCGACTGGGGTGTCAGCGTCGAAGAGATGGTGTGCCGGGTGATGGCCGAAGAGTCGCTTACATGCGGATTCCGCGGCACGCCGCCGTCGAGCGCCAGGGTGTGGCGGCAGGTCGAGGAAGACGTCATGGAACTAATGGCACGGCCCGACTACATGGTCGGTTCCGATTCAATTCCGGTGGGCGGGATGCCCCACCCCCGCGCCTATGGCTGCTTCGTGCGCGTGCTGGGGCGATTGCGACGTCGCTACAACCACCCGCTCGAGCAGGTCGTCCAGCGCATGACGCAGAACCCCGCCGAAAGGTTTGGACTCACCGATCGGGGCGTGATCGCCGAGGGCAAATATGCCGATCTCGTGATATTCGACGCGGAACACGTCATCGACCGCTCGTCGTTTGAAGACCCGGCAGTTCATCCCGAAGGCGTGCCCTGGGTGCTCGTCAACGGCAAGATCGCGGTCGAAAACGAGGAAGTAACAGGCATCCTGGCCGGTGAGGCAATCCCGTAGGTAGCGCCGTTTGTTTCGAGCCTAATCGACGGAGCATATTGTCATTGCGAGGAGTCTCAGCCTGCCCTGAGCGCAGCCGCACGGACGGGGCAAACTGTCATTGCGAGGAGTTCGACGACGTGGCAATCAGCCCTCAACGGCCAAAGGCAATCCAAGCGCCGGCGACAAGTCGACCCAGCCAGGGTTGATCGACTCGATCAGTGCTATTTTTCGCTTCCGCTTCCAGCTCTTGATCTGTTTCTCACGTTCAAGCGCGGACCAAACATAGTTGGTGCTCTCATACCACACAAGGGAATGAAGCCTGTGTCGCTTTGTGAACCTGGATCCGACACCCAACCTGTGTACAACCAGCCTCCCTACAAGATCGCTGGTAACACCGGTATACAAAGTTTGTTTCGAGTTTGACAGGATGTACACACTGTATGTTCGGTTCATCAATATTGCTGGGACCCTCAGAGCGGTTGGATGAGTCTGGTCAGGATGACAGTTGGGCCTGGTAGCTCCTAATCGCAGCGGCACAAGTGGACCTCCCCCGAGACTGCTCTGGCTTTGATCGCATACCCGAATCGTGAGTGGGCTGATTGCCATCGCGGCACACCCACCTCCCCGAGACTGCTCTTGCTTTGATCGAATACCCGAATCGTGGGTGGGCTGATTGCCACGTCGTCGGACTCCTCGCAATGACAGTGATGCCTCCTCACGGGATGCTTTAGCTTTGATCGCATAGCCGAATCGTGAGTGGGCTGATTGCCAGCTCGCAGGAACCGTGGCAATGCCACCCACCACCCGCGAGTAACACTCTTGTAATCGCCGCTTCGCAAACATGGTTAATGCAAGGCAACCGCCGCCTCGGTGTATGAGAAGACCGGGACGGGGGAGATACTGACCATGAACTTCTCACGAACCCGAATCGGGACGGCGAACCCGATTTCGAACCGATTCATCGCCGCCATCGTGGCGACAATCGCAGCCCTGGCCCTCTCCGTTTTGAGCACCGGACAATGGGCAAGCGCCGACTCCGGCACGACCGCCCCGGATCCCGATCCCTCACCCGTACCCGGCGCACCACGCCACGTTACGGCCAGAGCGGGCGATGAAGCTGCCGCCGTGGCCTGGATAGCACCTGCAGGCGACGCGCATGTCACCGGTTACATCGTTTTCGCCAGCCCTTCCGGCATCACCGTTGAAACCACGCACGAGGACCATCTCGTGATCTTTGGTGGCCTCACGAACGGCGTTGAGTACACCTTTACCGTCGTCGCGTTCAACGATGCAGGACACGGCGAGGTCTCGGAGCCTTCAAGCCCGGTAGTTCCCGAAGAAGGCCTTCAACTCGACGAAGAGCGTCTCGAACGACTCCGTGAGCATCTCCGCAAACTGGCCCGGAAAGCGAAAGAACGTTTTCGCGATGCCGGGGAGCGGGCCCGCGAAAAACTTGAGAAAACTGAGGACCGTGGAGACAAGAGGCTCGAAAAACAGACCGATCGCGCACACGAGTTCGCTGAGAAAAGCCGTGACCGGGCAACGGACCGCCACAAGCGGCTGGTCGAGCGGGCACGTAACTGGTTTGAGCGATTCAGGGAAGGGCTTCGCGAACGTCTCCATCGGGCCGAGGGCACCGACCGCTACGACGAATTGCTCGTGCGCACCGAGGAATCGCTGGGCAATGCCCGCGAAAAGCTGGCCGACCGCATCGACAGGTCAGATGAACGGAAGGATGCCCGGATTGAGCAGGCGGAAGAGACCGCCCGGCACCGTATCGAGAAGGCCCACGATCGTGCGAAAAGTGCCATCGAGCGTACCCAAATCCGACTGGCGGAGCAGATCACAAGGCTCAACGAGCGGGTACACGAGTTGCTACGGCGACTCGCAGAGGCATGGCGCGATGCGCAGATAACCGACGAAGGCTGATCACGGCGACACGCCGGAACGGCCTTGATCTTACGGGTGCTTGGACGCCTCATTGCCACGGTGCCCCAGGGCGGATGTCAGACGGCATCCGCCCGCCTTTTTTTGGGGTACCACCTGCTCCCCAACTTGTCAGCGGATTCCCTCACGAGTCAACCACCGCGGGTCAATTTCGCAGTCGGCGTGGCAATGCCACCCTGAAGTCCGGGACTTCCAGTGGTTCGCCATTTCGTTTTACGTTTTCGATCGAAAGCGCAAAAATACTGCTCCAGGTCACCGCGTCGTAGACATCGATTGGCGGGTCGATCTCGCCCGCGACCGCCCTCGCAAAGTCGTACATCACGAAGTAGTCGCCGCCGCCGTGACCCACCTCAATCGCCTCGTCACCCAGCCGTTTCCAGTACGGATGCTCGTACCGATCGGCCAGGTCCCACAGCAGCTGCCACTGTGCGCGCGACTCGTTACCCGGACCGGCGGGCCGTGCCTTGTCCCGATATCCGAAGTTGCTCGGACTCACCCCGGGTGACACACCGTCGATCCACACAAGCGGATCTTCGCCGTCGAAACGTCCTGAAATATAGGCACCTTTGGTGCCCTGCAGGCTATGCAGGGCCATGTTGTGCGGCCTGGGGCTCGCCGAATCTTTGCGCAGGCATATCACCCGGCCCTGCTCAGTCTCGATAAGGGTCGTGGCCGAATCGGTGAACTCGGCCCACGCAGCGTCGGTCGCATCGCGGTGCCCTTCTGGCAGCACCGACCTGGCCCACTCCTGGCGCGCTGCCGACTTCGTAACGAACGTGGTCGTCCGTACGAGCCGGTCGCCCCGGTTGATCCCAAGCCACTGCGCGATCGGGCCAAGCGAGTGCGTCGGATAGCCGTTTCCACGCGACGACTGGGTGGCAACTGTTTCAGGTGCGCCAGCAACCGGACCGCCGCCACGCCAGGTCCGCGTGAGGTCTGAGTTGAACATCAGGTCGCGGCAGTCGTGGATATACGCGCCCTCTGCGTAGGTCAGATCGCCAAACACACCCTGCTCGGCCATGTTGCGCACCATCATCGCTTCACGCCGATAACAGTAGTTCTCGGCCATCATGTACGTCAGGCCGGTCTTTTCGACCGTCTCCACCAGTGCATAGCACTCATCAAGCGTGGTGGCCGCGATCACCTCCGAGAGAACGTGTTTGCCGGCGTTTAACGCGGTCAACGCCTGGTTGGCGTGAAGCAGCATCGGGGTTGCGATGAACACGGCGTCGATTTCCGGGTCTTCGACGAGGTCCTCGAACGCAGAATATGCCTTGATTTCCGGACGTCCCTCAGTCCACTCCGCCCTGACCCGGTCCGACGGATCGCACACCGCGGTAAGTTCGATCTGCCCTTCCAGCCCTTCCAGCACCCGGTCGAAGCGAGAACCACGGTTGCCGCCAGCAACTGCCAGTCTGATGGTCATCGAAAATCCTTACCCACTTATTTCGCAGTGGCAATCATCGGAAAAATCTAATCGGCTTCACCGCACCGGTTCATTCCAAACCATCCAGCAGAACGAGTCTCACGAACCAACCAACTCCGACCGATCTCGCAGTAAACGTGTCGACGACACCTATGACTGCTTGATTAGTTCGATCCGAATCCCGCCCGGAGCCGCAATAAACGCGATCGCCCCGCCACCGGCGTTCGTAATCGGCCCCTCTTTCAGCTCTGCACCAAGGCCCTGAAGCCGTTTAAGATCGGAATCCATGTCGTCGGTGTCAAAGCCAAAATGCTCGAGGCCGTAGTGAGGGTCGGCGTCTGCCGGACCCAGCGTTTCGCCCTTCCGCTCACTCGAAATATTGATCGTCAGACCACCCTCCGTCACGGTCTTGATGAACCGGTCGCCAACCGGTCGTACATCGTCGGAAACGATCTCAACGTTGAATGCTTCAACGAACCAGTCGGCCGTCGCCTTCGGATCGCTCGACTTCAGGTGGATGTGGTTGACGATGAACGGCATTGTGCGTTGATACCTCTTTTGATTTAGGAAGAGTCTGAATGGTGGAAAAGTGTCTGACGAGGCTACGTTCGATGGAAGCGAGCGTCAACACGAAATCCTGGGGGCGCCCTGAACATCCCCCACCCGTCGCTATACTTCGGCCCCAGGCTGCATGTTGCAGCACCCGAGTGACGACGGAGTCGGCAATTGTTCGAGATACGCCAGATTCGACAGGATGACGCGGCGGCGGTCCGGGCGCTCGACGCGAGTATCCAGGGCGACGATCGCTCGGCGACGTGGGACACATATGTCGAAAGGCTCCTCTCGATCATCGAACTCGACTGGCTCCAGTATCCGCCGTGGGGCTGTTTTGTCGCCGAAGACGAGTCGGGCCTTGTCGGATTTCTGCTCTCCGAGCGGCAGGCAACCGCATACGGACTTCCACCCGGCGCTCGAATAGTTGCGATGGCAGTCGAACCGTCGAAACGGCGCCTGGGCATCGGCAGGCAGCTCGTCGAGGCCCTTGAAGTCCAGGCCCGCACCGAGGGCATTGAACAGATTTACTCAGTGCTTCTGGCCGAAGATGAGCGGGACTCCAAATTCCTCGAAAGTTCGGGCTTTAACGCATCCGAACTGAAGATCTACGCAAAACGCCTTTAGCCGGAAGCCGACGCTACAGGCTGTAGAAGTCGTTAAGGCCGCGCTCGACGCCGAGCCGTGTGTAGGTCTGCTTCTGCCGTGCGATGTAGTGATAAAGGAAACAGAAGGCGGCACCGGAGCCGGGTTTATGGATCCCCGGGTCATTCGACTGGCAGCGCTGAATTCGGAAGTTGATGGTATGGCTTTGGACGCTCGCGATAATTATTCTGCGGGTGACTAATCGCCTCCCCGACCGAGAATAATCAACTCCGCCGCCCGGAAAACCGGTAACCTTCGCCCGCAGTTCTGTTTTCGTTTACGGTTTTGGTCCTGGTGCGGGTTTGCACGGATGTCGGGGGCGGTTTTCTGATGGCTGGTAAGAAGGTTCTCGTTCTGGGTGGTGGTTTCGGCGGAGT
>Ga0066376_10002001_pt1 | contig 19350 bp, 12 predicted proteins | sample Knorr_S15_td_Bot_FD_77009 | JGI IMG/M metagenome (GOLD analysis project Ga0066376, IMG submission 77009) | Marine microbial communities from Southern Atlantic Ocean transect - Knorr_S15_td_Bottom_ad_5009_LV_A | ecosystem: Environmental > Aquatic > Marine > Oceanic | place: Southern Atlantic... | reverse complement strand
TCATTCCTGCGAAAGCAGGAATCGAGGCGAACCACGTCTGCCGGAGTTTTGATGACTTGGTGAGAGCGGGCGCCCTCACCCTAGCGCGGGAGAGGGGATTTCTCCCGTCGTTCCGGCGAAAGCCGGAATCCACTTTTCAAGCCAAATTACTCATCCGCCGATGCGTGCTTTTTGACAGGCGAGGTTGGCGTGGCCGGTGAATCGCCCCTAAGCCGCGGCTCCGTGGCAGCGTTTGTACTTCTTGCCGCTGCCGCAGGGGCAACTGGCGTTGCGCCCCACTTTTGTTCCGGCGGCTGCGGGGGATGAGGCGCGGTTGGCGTCGTTCACGGCCTTCATCGGGCTCTCTTTGGGAGTGGCTGCCGCAGTCCGTCGGCCGGTCGTCTGGGGCGGTTGTTGGGTGAGCGATGCATGGAACACGGTGTGGACCACTTCAGTTTCGATCGCCACCTGCAGGTTGCCGAACATCTTGTTGCCTTCCGTCCGGTATACCACCAACGGGTCTTTTTGGCCGTAGGCTTGCAATCCGACTCCGGTGCGCAGGTTCTCCATGGCCGTCAGATGCTGCACCCAATTGCTGTCGATGGCCCGCAATAGCAGCAACCGCTCGATGGTCCGCGCCTGTTCTTCGCCAATGTCCTGTTCCCGGGTCCGGTAGACCGTCTCGGCGAAGTCGTCCAGAATATCATCGATCTGTTCGCGGCTCCACTCGTAGATCTGGTCCTCGGTAGCCAGTTCCGGGGGCAGCGGGCAGACCTGGCGAATCTCGTCGATCAGGCCGGCGGAATTCCAGTCATCGACGTGTTTTCCGGGCAGATGGTGGTTCGCCGCGTCCGCGAACTCGCGCCGCAGCATGTTGATGAATTTTTCCCTGAGAGACTCGCCGCTCAGGGCCTCGAAGCGGTCCTCGTAGATGACCTCACGTTGCTTGTTGAGGACATCGTCATAGTCCAGAAGGTGTTTCCGCATGTCAAAGTGATAACCCTCCACCTTGACCTGCGCGCTGCCGATGGACTTGGTGATGATCTTGTTCTCAACTGGGGTTTCTTCGTCCAGACCGGCCCAGCCCATGATCGACTTGATCCGGTCGCCGCCGAACCGCTGCATCAGTTCATCTTCCAGGGAAACGTAGAACTGAGAATTGCCCGGATCGCCCTGGCGTCCGGCGCGGCCCCGCAGCTGGTTGTCGATGCGGCGGGCGTCGTGGTGCTCTGTTCCGATGACGTATAGGCCGCCCAGGTCGACAACCTTGTTGTGTTCTTCCTGCCAGCCATCTCGGGCATGGTCACTGCCGCCCAGCATGATATCCGTGCCGCGGCCGGCCATATTGGTGGACACGGTTACGGCGTCCAGCCGGCCTGCCTGAGCGACGATAGTAGCCTCATGCTCGTGGTTCTTGGCGTTCAATACCTGGTGCGGCACGCCCCGTTTCTTCAGGCGCTCACTCAGGTATTCGGAGTCTTCTACGGAGGTGGTGCCGACCAGCACCGGCTGGTGGGTATCATGCAGGGTCGCGATATCCTCCACGACCACATTCCACTTTCCGTCCTCGGTCTGGAAGACCAAGTCTGAGTTGTCCTTGCGGCCCATGGGCAGATTCGTAGGAACCGCCACGACTTCCAGACCGTAGATCTTGTAAAACTCGTCCTGCTCGGTGAGAGCGGTACCGGTCATGCCAGACAGCTTCTGGTACAGGCGGAAATAGTTCTGGAGGGTGATGGTGGCGTAGGTGATGCTCTCCCGCTGTATCTTGACGCCTTCTTTGGCCTCGACCGCCTGATGCAGGCCGTCGGACCATCGGCGGCCGGGTTGCAGACGCCCAGTGAAGTCATCGACGATGACCACTTCGCCGTTCTGCACGACATAGTCCTTGTCGCGGATCTTGTTGACCTCCGCGGTGAGAGCGTTCTCCATGTAATGGACCTGGTGGTAGTTCTCCGGGTCGTAGAGGTTGTCGGTATTGGTCCATTCCTCCATCTTGGATATGCCGTCAACGGTAAGGGAGATGGACTGCGTGCGGTCGTCGATGGTGAAATCGGTCTCATCATCCAGCCGGGTCACAAGCTTGGCGAAGCTCTGGTAGAGCTGCACCGGCTCTTCCGCCGGGCCGCTGATGATCAGGGGGGTCCGGGCCTCGTCGATGAGGATGTTGTCGACCTCGTCCACGATGGCGTAATTCAGGTCCCTCTGGACCCGGTTGGCCTTGTCCAGCGCCATATTGTCGCGAAGATAGTCGAAACCGAATTCGTTATTAGTGCCGTAGGTGATATCTGCCTGGTAGGCCTCCGGACGCGATACAGTCCTGAGATATTCCATGCCGGCAGGGGCTTCGGTGACATCGGGGTCGAACATGTAACTGATGTCGTGTTGCAGGCATCCGACCGTCAGGCCCAGGGAATGATATATCTGGCCCATCCACACCGGGTCGCGGCGGGCCAGGTAGTCGTTGACGGTTACTACGTGGACACCCTTGCCTTCCAGTGCGTTGATGTAGACGGCCAGGGTGGCGACCAGGGTTTTGCCCTCCCCGGTCTTCATCTCGGCGATCTGGCCCATGTGCAGGACCAACCCGCCGATGAGTTGAACGTCGTAGTGGCGTTGCTTCAGGGTGCGCCGCGCGGCCTCTCTCACGGTGGCGAAGGCCTCCGGGACCATATCCTCCAGCGATTCACCCTCGGCCAGCCGCGACCGGAACTCCTCGGTCATCGCCAGGAGTTCATCGTCGGTCATCTTTTGGAATTGCGGCTCTAGCTCATTGATCTCATCAACGAAGGGAGTCAGCTTTTTCAGCGCTTTTACATTGGGGTCGCCAAGCACTTTTTGGAGAACGGAAACCATGAATATTCAGACCTCTTGTATTAGCGCCTGAGGCTGTCAGGCGCGGCAAAGCCAATTATATTGTATCCAAAGTTGTGTGGGGATGCACGCGCCTGAGGCCCATCTCAGCGGCGGGACGGCGTCTCTTAGGCCAGTTCTTGAAGGCTGGAGATTCCGGACTGGCGCATCCAGTCCTCTAGTTCAGCCAAGATACGCCAGGGGGCCGACAGCCCAACCAGGTTGGCGCTGCCTATCTGTACGGCGGTAGCGCCTGCCAGGATGTATTCGGCCGCGTGCTCGCCGGAGAATATTCCCCCGACCCCGATGATCGGCACGTCCACCACTTTGGAGACCTGGTAAACCAGGGCCAGCGATATGGGGCGCAGACCGACGCCGGAGAGGCCGCCAGTGATATTGCCCAACACCGGCTGGCGGGTTGTGGTGTCGATGCGCATGGCCGGCATGGTGTTGCAGATGGTCAGAGCATCGGCCCCGGCGTCAACCGCAGCCTTGGCGATGTCTGTGATGCTGGGAACGTTGGGCGCAAGCTTGGCCAGCACCGGCAGGCCAGTCTCGGCCCTAACCGCCGCGACTGCTTGTGCCGTGAGGCTGGCGCTGTGGCCGAAGAGGGACCCATCTTCCACATTTGGGCAACTGAGATTGAGTTCGATGGCCTTGAACCCGGTCCCCCGGTTGGTCATGTTGGCCATCTCGCCAAATTGCTCAGCGGTATCGGAGGAGAAGCTTAGGATACAGGTGGCGTTCCACTGGTCCCAAGTGGGCGTAACGTCCCGGATTCCGGCTTCGATGCCGGGGTTGGTGAGGCCGATGGCGTTCAGGAACAGAAGATCACCGGCGTCCCAAGCCTCCCGGTAAGACTGGGGGTACCATCTGGGCTCTGGGTTGCCTTCCCTGGGTAGGCGAGTGAACGTTTTAGGGACGACCGCGCCCAGTTGGCCCAAATCCATATCTTCGGTGATGCCCCTGCCGTAACCGTCGTAACCGAAGGTCCCAGAGGCAATCATCACCGGATTGGCCAACCGCAAATGATTGGGGTTGTTAGGGGCCAGATCTACGGATAGGTCCAGCCCTTGAACGGACTCCGGTCTACTTGTCTCCCTCTTCATCTGTGGCGACGCTTGGTTCGTCGTTCCCCTCCGCATCCTCTTCTCCAAAGGCCGGACTTGCACCGTTCTCGGCGTCATGGTTGAGACCGTTGGCGCTGAGTTCGCCGGTGCCAGTTAGGTCCAAGTCTTCGTCTTCTTCCTCTTCTGCATCCAGTTCATCATCCGGAGCGTCTTCAGGAGTGCCGCCTTCTTCCTCTTCTTCGACGGCCATCTCCGGAGAGTCCGCTTTCTCCGCGTCTTCTCCACTTTGGCTATCATTGCCGTCGGTAAAGATATTGGGTTCGGAGGGAGCGTCTTCCTCAACGACCGGCTGGTCGAAGGCGCCGCTGGCAGCGCCGTCTTCGCCTTCGGAGGCGCCCAGCCATCCACCGGGGGACACTGCGGCGATCGCCGGCACCGGTTGGGGCTGCTTCAGCAGGTCTTCCATGCCCGGTATCTCTATCCGAGCCGGGATGAGCCTGCCGATGATGACGTTCTCTTTCAGTCCCTGGAGCCAGTCCTGCGCCCCGCTCACCGCCGCTTGGGTCAAAACCCTGGTGGTCTCCTGGAAGGAGGCCGCGGACAGGAAGCTGTCGGTCAGCAGAGATGCCCTGGTTATCCCGAGAAAGATCGGCTTGGCGGTGGTGGGTTCTCCACCTTCGGCCACTACCTTGGCGTTCTGGTCTTGGAACTGGAATTTGTCGACCATCTGGCCGGGTATGAAATCCGAGTCTCCGGTGGACTCCACCTGAACGCGGCGGAGCATCTGCCGAAGGATTATCTCGATGTGCTTGTCGTGGATCGCCACGCCCTGAGACACATAGACCTGCTGCACCTGGTCAACCAAGTAACTTTGCAGGTCATCTTTGCCACGGATGTGGAGAATGTCATGGGGGTTCAGCGGACCGCTGATCAGCGGCTCGCCGGCCATGACGTTTTCGCCGTCTTTGACCAACAGGAAGGAGGACGCGAGAATCAGGTGTTCGCGGACCTCCACATCGTCCCAGACGATGGAGATGACGTCGCCGTCGATCTCGATGCGTCCTCCGATGTTGGCTACCACCTGTTCGACGGCCTCGCCTTCACCGGACTGGGCGGCTTCGATCGCGTCTTCGGCGGCCTTCTTGATGGAGGCCTTGGACTTCCTGCCCTTGAGTGCGGGCATGCTGGTGGCCAGGACCATCCCCGGTTCCACGGTTTCGCCCTCATCCACCAAGATCAGACCGTTTTCTGGGGCTTGGTAATCCTCGCGGAACTCTTCTTTGCTGGTGATCCTGAGGCGGCGGCCTTCTTCGTCCGCCTCCAACTCGATCACGCCGTCGATGTCAGCCAGGATGGCCGCGCCCTTGGGCACACGTGCCTCAAAGAGCTCCTCTACCCTGGGCAGACCGCTGGTGATATCCAGACCGGCGATGCCGCCGGTGTGGAACGTTCTCATGGTTAGCTGGGTGCCTGGCTCGCCGATGCTCTGGGCGGCGATGATGCCGACGGCCTGTCCCATCTCTACGATCTTCCCAGTGGCGGGCAACAGGCCGTAGCAAGACTGGCACACGCCTCTGCGGCATTCGCAGGTCAATGGGGAGCGCACTGCCACTTCTTTGATACCAGCATCGACTATTGCCTGGCCGATAGCGAGGTCAAACATCTGGTTGCGGTCGATCAGTATCTCGCCGGTCTCAGGATGGGCTACCGGGGCGGCGGCCAGCCTTCCGTTGATCCGCTCGGGAAGCGTCTTCCCGGTCTCGTCTTCGGGGCGGGGCACGACCCGGAAGGAATCGATGGTCCCGCAGTCTTCTTCCAGGATAATCATATCCTGGGCGATATCGATCAGCCGCCGGGTCAGGTAACCGCTGTCGGCGGTCCTGAGGGCGGTGTCGGCCAGGCCCTTCCTAGCTCCGTGGGTGGAGATGAAGTACTCCAGGGCCGTCAGGCCCTCACGGAAACTGGACTTGATGGGCAGGTCGATGATGCGTCCTTTGGGGTTGCTCATCAGGCCGCGCATACCGGCCATCTGTTTGATCTGGGAGATGTTACCCTTGGCGCCTGAAACGGCCATCACTGCGATGCCGCCGTAGTTGGGCAGCTCTTCTTCCACGAATTCGGTGGTCCTGTCAGACGCCTTGGTCCAGGCGGCCACGGTTTTCTCGTAGCGCTCCTCATCGGAGATAAGGCCCGAGAGGAACTGGTCTTCATATTGGTTGACCAGCGCGCTGGTTTCTTCCAAGACCTGGGGCTTCTTGGCGGAAACCTGGATGTCGTTGATGGCGATAGTTATTCCGGACTCAGTCGCGTAATGGAAACCCAAGTCCTTGACGCCGTCCAAGACCTCGGCGGTCTCCTCGTTGGTGAGGGTCCGGTACAGGTCGGCGGTCAGGTCTTTCAGGGCTCCCCGGTTCATCAGGATGTTTCGGAACCCGATCTTTGCCGGCAGAATCTCGTTGAAGATCATGCGGCCCAGAGTGGTCTCTACCCATTCCCCGTCGTAGTTGCGGACCTCGCGAACATTTATGGGGGCGTGCAGGTCTATGAGTTCGGAGGCGTAAGCGATGCTAGCCTCGTCGAAGTCGTTGAATTTTTTGCCGGCGCCGGCGCTGGATTCCCGGACCTCGGTCAGGTAGTAGCAGCCCATGACCATGTCTAGGGTGGGCGCAACCAGAGGGTCTCCGGATGCGGGCGACAGCATATTGTGGGTGCTGAGCATGATCTCTTTCGCTTCCAGCACCGCCATTCGGGACAGGGGAACGTGCACGGCCATCTGGTCGCCGTCGAAGTCTGCGTTGAATGCGGAGCAGACCAGAGGGTGAATCTGGATGGCGTTGCCCTCTATGAGCACGGGCATGAAGGCTTGGATGCCCAGCCGGTGCAGCGTGGGGGCGCGGTTGAGGAGCACGGGGCGGTCTTTGATCACGTCTTCCAGGATGTCCCAGACCTCTCCACGGGCGCGCTCGACCATGCGCTTGGCGTTCTTGATGTTGGGCGCTATGCCCAAGATCACCAGGCGGTGCATGACGAAGGGCTTGAACAGCTCAAGGGCCATGCGTTTGGGCAGGCCGCACTGGTCCATCTTGAGTTCAGGACCCACGACGATCACGGAGCGCCCACTATAGTCCACCCGCTTGCCCAGCAAGTTCTGGCGGAAACGCCCTTGCTTGCCGCGTAGCAGGTCGGACAGTGACTTCAACTTATGATTGTGGCTGCCCTGGATGGGGCGGCCCCGGCGGCCGTTGTCGATCAGTGCGTCGACGGCCTCCTGCAGCATCCGTTTCTCGTTGCGGATGATGATCTCAGGCGCGCCCAGGGACATAAGCCTCTTCAACCGGTTGTTGCGGTTGATAACGCGGCGGTAGAGGTCGTTCAGGTCGCTGGTGGCGAACCGTCCGCCGTCCAATTGCACCATGGGGCGCAACTCAGGAGGCAGCACCGGCAACACGGAGAGAATCATGTCCTCAACGCGGTTGCCGCTATGTCGGAAGGACTCCACCACGCGCAGGCGCTTGATGGCTTTCTTCCGGCGTTGGCCGGAGGTGGAATGCATCTCATTGACCAGTTGGTCTCTGAGGGCTTCCAGGTTGGTGGTCTTAAGGATGGCCAAGATGGCCTCAGCGCCCATGTTCGCTTCGAACACATCGCCGTAAGCCTCTTTCAGCTGCCGGTACCGGGACTCGGCGATGAGCTTATGGACCCGCAGGTCTTCCAGCTCGTCGATGGCGGCCTTGAGTTGCTCTTCCAATTGGCCTTCTTCGGTGGCCAATTGGTCGACGACGCCATCGATCTCTACTTGGATGGCAACCGGGTCCATCTCAACTTCCGGCTCTTCCAGCAGAACGGGAGCGTCTTCTTCGTCATCTCCAGTATCGTCTGCGGTTTCTTCCGCCGCTTCGGCGACGGTCTCTTCTACTGCGTCTTCGGCGGCAGCTTCTTCTTCACCAGACGCTTCTTCAGAGTCTGCGGTGGCGGTTTCGTCAGTCGTTGCTTCGGCGCCGTCCAAGCGGGCTTTCAACGCTTCGGTCCGGGCCTCGGCCCGGCGGCGCGCTTTCTTCAGTTCCAAGTCGAACTTGGCCTGTTCCAGTTCAATGGCTTCCAAGCGCACGTCTTCGTCCACAGTCACGATGATGTGCTGGGCGAAGTAGAGCACCCGCTCCAGGTTCCTGGGAGATAGGTCCAACAGCAGACCCAGCCGGCTGGGCGTGGTCTTGCTGAACCAGATGTGGGCCACGGGGGCGGCCAAGCGGATATGCCCCATGCGCTCGCGGCGTACCTTGGAACGCGTGACCTCAACTCCGCAGCGGTCGCAGATCACACCGCGGTAGCGGATGCGCTTGTACTTGCCGCAGAAGCACTCCCAGTCCTTGGTGGGGCCGAACAGCCGCTCGCAGAAGAGGCCGTCCTTCTCCGGACGCAGGGTGCGGTAGTTGATGGTCTCGGGCTTGGTTACCTCGCCGTGAGACCAGTTGAGTATCTGTTCAGGGGACGCAATGGAGATTCGGATCGAATTGAAGTTAGTCCCCGGAGTTTCCGCCCTATCTACCATCCTGACCATTAAATCGTCTCCAGTGCCTGGAATAGATCGGTTTCATCTGCGATGTTCTGGGACAAGGGAGGCGGTTTTTCTTCGTTCAACAACTCAACAGCCAGACCCAAACTCTGGAGCTCTTTGAGCAGAACGTTGAACGATTCCGGCACACCCGGCTGACCGATGGGTTCACCCTTGACGATGGCTTCATAGGTCTTTACGCGCCCGGCGACATCGTCAGACTTGACCGTCAGCACTTCTTGCAGATTATAGGCTGCGCTATAGGCTTCCAGAGCCCACACTTCCATCTCACCGAAGCGTTGCCCGCCGAACTGGGCCTTTCCGCCCAGGGGCTGCTGGGTGATCATGGAGTAGGGGCCCGTGGAGCGGGCGTGAATCTTGTCTTCCACCAAGTGGATGAGCTTCAAGATATAGATGCTGCCCACGGTGACCAACTGGTCGAAGTTCTCTCCAGTCCGTCCGTCGGCGAGCTCGAACTTGCCGTAGGTTGGCGGGGCGATGCGTTGTTCCCGGTGCACTTTAAGCGCCGCTTTGCGCATCTCCTCCAGGTCCATATCTTTGGTGTCGACTTTGGCTTCGTCGGTGAGCCACATCCGAAGACAGGCTTCCTGGGCCGGGCCGAATTTAGTCTCGTCGAAGATCTCTCTGGGGTTGTAGCCCTTCTCTGCCAGCCAGCGGTCCACACGAGGGTAATCAACTTCGGGAGAGCCGTCGGCCGGTCCGATGCTGGTGGCGCCTGCTTGTTCGGTGAACCACACCCGGGCTAGAGCGTCTTCGATCGCTGGGTCCCCTGCGCCGTCGAACACCGGGGTGTTGGCCCGGAAGTTCAGGCCGCGGGCAGCCCAACCCAAGTGGGTTTCCAGCACCTGACCCAGGTTCATCCGGGAGGGAACGCCGATGGGGTTCAAGATGATGTCCACAGGCGTGCCGTCGGCCATGTAGGGCATGTCCTCTTCCGGCAGTATCCTGGCGACCACACCCTTGTTGCCGTGGCGGCCGGCCATCTTATCTCCAACGGATATCTTCCGCGTTTGGGCGATCCAGACCCTGACGGCCTGGTTCACGCCCGGCGACAGGTCGTCGCGGTTCTCGCGGGTTAGGACTTTCACTTCGATGACCTTGCCGCGCTCCCCGTGAGGCACGCGCAAGGAGGTGTCTTTAACGTCACGGGACTTTTCGCCGAAGATGGCGCGCAGGAGTTTTTCCTCCGCGGTCAACTCGGTTTCACCCTTGGGAGTAACCTTGCCCACCAGGATGTCTCCGGGTCCAACGTCGGCTCCGACGCGGATGATGCCAAGCTCGTCCAGGTCGCGCAAACTGGTCTCCCCAACGTTGGGGATGTCCCGCGTGATCTCTTCAGGACCAAGCTTGGTCTCCCGGGCTTCCATCTCATGCTTTTCTATGTGGATGGAGGTGAAGTAATCGTCGCGGTATAGGCGTTCGCTGACGATTATGGCGTCTTCGTAGTTGTACCCTTCCCAGGACATGAAGGCCACCAGCACGTTCTGGCCCAGGGCCAGTTCACCGTGGTCGGTGGAGGAGCTGTCGGCCAATACACTGCCGACGGCCACCACGTCGCCCTTGGTGGCGATGGGCCTTTGATCGAAGCAGGTGCCCTGGTTGGTACGGGAGAACTTGATGACGGGGTGAGAATGTTCCTCACCGTCTTCGCCGGTCACGACGATCTCGCGGCCGGTGACTGACGTCACCACGCCGTCGGCCTCGGACAAGACCAGTTGTCCGCTGTCCCGGGCGACGCGGCTTTCGATACCGGTGCCGACAACGGGCGCCTGGGGCCGAAGCAGGGGCACGGCCTGACGCTGCATGTTGGACCCCATCAGGGCCCGGTTCGCGTCGTCATGCTCCAAGAATGGAATGAGCGCGGCTGACACACTCATGATCTGCATGGGCGAAACGTCCATGTAGTCGATCAGGTCTGCCGCTTCCTGGGTGTATTCCTCACCCACGCGCAGTTCAACACGGTCTTGGACGAACTGGTTCAGATGGTCCAATTTCGCGTTGGCCTGGGCTACGTGGAAGTCCTCTTCTTGGTCGGCCGATAGGTAGATGATTTCGTCGTCCTTGTGGGCGACGAAGGGTTGTACGTTGATGACGGTGCCCTTGGGCAGTTGTTTCAGGGCGTTCATCTTGTTGGCCCCGATCGCCCGGCCCTTGCCCACGATGGTCTTGCCGTCTGAGTCCAGCACGGCTTGGGTGACCATCCGGCCTTTCAGGTCGTCCGAGTCGTTGGTTAGGGTCTTGAACACCTTTCTATAAGGAGACTCGATGAAGCCGTACGGGTTGATCCTGGCGAATGACGCCAGGGAGCTGAGCAGGCCGATGTTCGGGCCTTCAGGAGTCTCGATGGGGCAGATACGGCCGTAGTGAGAGAAGTGAACGTCCCGCACGTCGAACCCGGCCCGTTCTCTGGACAGTCCGCCAGGGCCCAGGGCTGAGAGACGCCGCTTGTGGGTCAACTCTGCCAGAGGGTTGGTCTGGTCCATGAACTGGGACAACTGGGAACCGCCGAAGAACTCCCTGACCGCGGCAACCACGGGGCGGATGTTGACCAGCCCCTGGGGCGCGGCGGCTTCGGGGTCCACCAGCGTCATCTTCTCTTTGACCATGCGCTCCATGCGGAGCAGTCCCACCCGGACCTGGTTCTGCACCAGTTCGCCCACCGCTCTGACGCGGCGGTTGCCCAGATGGTCGATGTCGTCGGGGCGGCCTTCGCCCTGGTTGATGCGGATCATGGTGCGGATGACCGACACCACGTCCTCCAGGCTCAGGGTCATCAGGTCGTTGTTGGTGGCCTGTCCGAGACGGCGGTTCAACTTGTAGCGGCCCACCCGGCCGAGGTCGTACCGGCGGGGACCGAAGAACAGGTTCCGAATCAGGGTCCGGGAGTTCTCCAGACTGGGCGGTTCACCGGGCCGTAGGCGGCGGTAGAACTCGATCTGGGCGGCTGCGATGCGCCGTGCGGCGTCGCCGTCGAACTCTTTATCTTCGTGGAGCCATTCCCAGAGCGAACGGAGGTCGTCTTCTTTGAAGTTCAGGTCCTTGGGTTCAAGGACAGGGTCCTTATCCAAGGTGGTCTGCATGTAATTGTGGTTCTCGTCGGTGTCGATGTCGGAGAACATTTTCATCATGACGTCGTCGTCCGCCACGCCCAAGGCGCGGAGGAAGATAGACGCCGAGACTTTGCGCTTCCGGTCTACCTTGACCGAGATGATGTCCTTGGAGCTGGTCTCGAACTCGAGCCAAGCGCCGCGCGACGGGATCAGCTTGGCCGAGCAGAGGTTGCGGTTGCTGATGGCGTTGCGTTCTAGGACGAAGTAGATACCAGGCGACCGGACCAACTGGCTCACCACGACGCGCTCGGCGCCGTTGATGATGAAGGTGCCGTTGCCGGTCATCATGGGGATGTCGCCCATGAATATCTCTTGTTCCTTGATCTCGCCGGTCTCTTTCATAACCAGACGAGTTTTCACATAGAGAGGCTGGGAGTAGGTAATCTCCCGCTCCTTGCTCTGCTGGGGTGTGTACTTGGAATCACGGAAATAATGCTCTAGGAAATGTAGCTCATACTTATTACCGGTGTAATCGGCTATCGGTGAGATTTCCTGATATACTTCGGTTAGCCCTTCAGCCTTGAGCCAATCCCAAGACTGGATCTGACTTTGAATCAGATTGGGGACTTCGATTATCTGCGGGATCTGGGCATAGGTCTTGACTTCGGGCAGTTGCGCAGATTGCCCTTTGAGGACAGGAGACAGAGCCATTTACCAACTCCTTAACGTGAGTGGACGTGATTGGCCGGGCGGCCGAATGCCTGAGGCGAGAGTGTATGCGGCAAAAATGAACGCTGGGGAAGGCTAAAAACGAGTGTGGTGAACGAATTCGTCACATGAGGCATAGCACTAGTAAACCTCAATTATACAAGTATTCTCTACAATGTCAATGTAATGGCCCAATGATTTCAGTCGTTTTCACCAACTGGACCCGGGGCCGATTTTTTTGCCCAGCGATTCCCTTTCAATTTACTAGTCCGATAGGCTATTATCCGTGGATGTTATAGTACCGGCGGCGTAGTATTGAATTGCTCCCTTGGTAGTATACATCGATTTCTGTGTGTGCGGGGTAGTTATGATGTGCCGGCTGACCAAGGCAGTTAACCGGAAGTTGAATACCCCGGGCGCGGCAACCGAATACAGATAGGACAGAATGGCAAAGTTAAGCCTCAAACCTTCTACATTGGCAGTCGGCGGCCGCCCCATCCATTACGCTTGGGTCATCGTGGCGGTCGGCGCTGTCATGCGGTTGTTCAGCTCGTCCTTCCGCTCCTCTTCCAGCATCCTGATTCCCCGTCTGGTCGATTCCTTCGGTTGGAGCTATGGCCAAGTAGGACTGGGATTCGCCATCCAATGGATCGTGTCCGGCATGTTCGGGCCCCCCGCCGGCTGGATGGGCGACCGTTACGGAGTCCGCTGGACCATGAGGCTGGGCGCTGTCCTGTTCATCGCGGGCATGGTGCTCACCGGGTTCATGCAAAACCTTTGGCAGTTCTACCTATTCTTTGGCGTGATCTTGAGCGCGGCGATGGGCATATTCCAGGTCCCGCTCACGGCTGCTGTCACCCTCTGGTTCCGCAAACACCTGGGCGTCGGCATGGGACTGCTTCAGTCGTCTCAGGGCATCGGACCGTTGGTCGCGGTGCCCATCATGCTGTTGATCATCCATTACTTCGGCGGCGGGCTAGATGGCTTGCGGGCGGCGTTTTGGATCCCCGGCATCTTGGGCGGACTGGTTATCTTGGTGATGGTCCAGTTCTTTTATAACGAACCGGCCTCCATCGGGCTGCGTCCCCTTGGCGCACCGGAAGACGAGCCCATCAAGGCGGTACAGACCGGGGAAGTGGCTCGGGTGCGCACCAAGGTGTTCTTGAAGCAGGCGCAGCGGACCAGCGCCTTCTGGAACCTGATCGGCATCCATTTCTGGGGCTGCGCGGGACACGCGATAATCCTGGTCTACCTGGCGGCCATGGCCGAATTCGAGGGTATCTCCGCCGGGATCGCCGCCACCATATTCGTGACCCTGTCGGTAACCAGCACCATCACGCGGTTCGCGGTGCCGGTGATCGCCGATAGAGCTGGGAGCAAACCGGCGATGGCCGGTTGTTTCTTCCTTCAGGTTGCCCCCATCTTCCTGTTGTTCATCGCCCACGACCCGTGGCAGTTCTACCTGTTCGCGGTGCTCTTTGGTATCGGCTTTGGTGGCGAGATGAGCGCGTTCCCAATCATCAACCGCCAATATTACGGCAGCGGCCCCATCGGCACCACCTACGGCTACCAGATGATGGGCGCCGGCGTGGGCATGGCCGCCGGGGCGCTGATCGGCGGGTACCTCAGGGATATCACCGGCGACTTCAATGCCACCATGGTTCTTTCATTGGTGCTTAGCCTGGTGGGTGTTGTCAGCATCCTATTACTGCCTACGACCAAGAAAGAGCTCCTGCCCGACTGGGAAGACGAGTTGCCCGGCGCCTCACACGCCGCCCACATCCACGCCGGCGACTAGAGACTGCGCCTCCGGAAGCCCTTTTCCGGATGATCGTTTTCCACGCTGGCTTCATGCCTGGTGCCGTGCCTCCGGCTATGTGCTAAACTCCGTTATCGAGTCTGGGTATGCTCGAATATACGGATATTCAGGAGGGCGCGCTGATGCTGGACATTGTCATAAAAGGCGGACAAGTTGTAACCCCCATGGGAGTCGGCGAGTGGGACGTTGCGATTCAAGGTGAAAAGATCGTGGCGGTGGCCGCTCCGGGTGCATTGCCCGACGAGGCCGGCCGAGTGATCGACGCCAAGGGGATGATAGTGGTGCCCGGCGGCATCGAACCCCATGCCCACATCTCCGCGCCGATCATGGGCCACGGCGACCTTAAAACCGCTCCTCCGGACGAGGTGAGCCGCGCGGCGTTGATCGGCGGCACCACCATGTTGATGGACTTCGCCATCCAGTACCCAGGCATAGACATTCCCCAGGCCATCAAGGAGAGGACCGAAGTCTGGCAGGGCAATTCCTACGCCGACTACGCCCACCACCTGATGCTCCTGGGCGCCATACCTCCAGAGATACTGGGCTCGCTGCACGAGGCTGTGGAAGACGGCTTCCCCAGCATCAAGATATTCACCACCAACATTCGGCCTCCGGCTACCACCGGCGAGCCGCGCATGGTGGGAACCGGCCACCTCCACGACCTGATGGAGGAGGTCCAGCGCATGAACGCCATGCTGCTGGTCCATGCCGAGGACGACGATATGGTGCAGCACATGTACCAGAAGCTGGCCCGGGAAGAGACGACCGAGTGGTACAACATGCACCTGGTCCACAGCGCCGAGTCGGAAGACGTTTCCTTCCGCAGGGTGCTCCGGGTCGCGGAATGGACCGGCGCGCCGGTCTACTTCGTCCACGTTAGCGCCACCCAGGGACTTCAGGCCATCTTGGAGGCGCGTTCTAACGGGCGTCCGGTCTACGGCGAGACCCTCCACAACTACTGCTGCTTCAGCGCCGACAATTACAAAGAAGAGAACGGCATGAAGTACCACACCTATCCGTCGTTGAAGTCGGAAGCCGACCGCCAGTCCCTTTGGGACGGCATCGTGAACAACGGCCTCAGCACCATGGCCACCGACGAGTACTGCACGTCCTGGGAGACCAAGATCGCAGGACGCACGGTCTCGGACGTCACCGGAGGTCATAACGGCGCCGAGGCGCGCATGGGCGTGACCTACAGCGAGGGCGTCTCCCGCCGGGGTATGTCCCTGCAGCGGTTCGTGGACGTTTCTTCGGCCAACGCGGCCAAGATCATGGGCCTCTATCCCCGCAAGGGCGTGTTGGCTCCGGGCAGCGACGCCGATATCACGCTGATCGACACCAGTTTCAAGCGCAAGCTGACCATGGACGATTTCCACATCACCGACTACAGCATCTGGGAAGGGTTCGAGGCCGACGGCTGGCCGGTGACCACGATCCTCAGAGGCAACGTGGTGGTGGAAAACCGTGAGTTCAAAGCCGCCCCCGGCAGCGGCCAGTTCATCCCAAGAAAGATAGACGCCGCAGTAACCAACCGCCCCGTTGCGTAACCGGCTAGCGCAGCCGGGTTTACTGGGTGTGAGTAAGGCGGCCACGGTTTGCGTATGTTTGAGTTGGTGATTGCTAGGAGTAGAAGATGGCTCGGATTAGGTTGGTGCCGACGGAGGATTTGACTCCTGGGCTTCGAAAGATCGCGAAAGGCGCGGAGGCCCACAAGCTGAACCCGGCCATCTTCCAGGCGGCGGGTAACCTGCCCGCGGCCTACGAGGCCTTCTGGAATTTCTACGGCCCGCTCAAGCTGGAAGGGCTGCTGGAACAGAGGCTCAAGGAGCTGGTCCGGCTCAAGATAGCCGACCTGAACGGCTGCGCAACTTGAAAGCTGGGCAGGGCTGTGCCGGCGGTGCAGCAAGGCATGACCGAGGAGATGGTTGCGAGCCTGGCCCACTTCGAGACCGCTGACATCACCGGCCGGGAGAAACTGGCCGTCCGGTTCGCCCAACTGATGGCCACCGACCACCACAGCATGGACGACGACTTTTTCGAACTGCTCCGGGCCGAGTTCACCGACCCTGAGATTTTTGAATTGGGTATGATAACCGGACAGTTCATCGGCTACGGCAGACTGATCTCCATCCTAGACTTGGAGAACCCCAACCAACCAGAAGCCAAGAGGCATGAACATGACCTCGTCAATTAGCAAGACAGAAGCCATGCGGGAGCGGCTCCGCAGCATGATTCCAGAGGGCGGGAAGGACGGCCCGACCCAGGGCGTGAACCACATAGCGGTGTTCGCCAAAGACCTGGAAGCGACAGCCAAGTTCTATGAAGAGATCATGGACATGCCGGTTGTGAGCGTCGCCCCAAACCGGGACGTGGACGAGTCGACCCACATGAACGTTGCGATCGGAAACGGGATGCGCCTTTCCTTCTTCGACTTCCCCCACGTGCCACGCCTGCAGAGAAAGGCGCCCGAAGGCGTCGGCAACGTCATGCACATAGCCTTGCCGATAGCCAGAAACATTTTTACGGAGATCAAGGGACGCTGTGACCGAAACAAGGTCAAGTACCAGGATGCCGGCGGAGCGATCTACGTGAGCGATCCCAACAGCCTCACTATCGAGTTGATGCCTTACGATTAGATCGCGGGACCATCGGGAACCACAACCGTAGGCGCGGGTTTTCAACCCGCCGTGTTGCCCCTAACCAGGTCTGTCCTGGTGCCCGCATTTGTGTGGGCCAGAGATACCTCATCCCAGTAGAATTCTTGATTCGATAACCATGGTGGCCTTGCAACCAAGCGGGTTAAAAACCCGCGCCTACGGGATGGCTAACATGTACACTGCTCGCCCTACTCTTCTGCGGAAGGATGTCGAACGGCTGAACTCGCCACCTACTTGCATGCGAGGATCGGGACTCTTTGTCTTGCGCGAACCTTATCGTGAGGACCAAATACACTACCCGTTATCAGGCCTGCGCGGCGGATCGGCCTTTTTGGAACGCGGCCGGTGAGACGCCGAATTGGCTCTTGAACGCGTTTGAGAAGTGGGTCCGGCTGCTGAACCCCACCCGGCGCGCCACCTGCTCAACGGACGGTCCCCCTTTCTGACGCAGAAGGTCCGCTGCTTTTCTGATTCGGATGTTATGGACGAAATTTATGGGCGTTGCGCCGAAGGCTTCCCGGAACCGCTCGGCGAATACGGACCGGCTCATCATCGCCCGGTCTGCCAGCGAGTCGACGGTGTGAGCATCCTCTGGGCGCTCGAAAATAGCGTCGATCGCCTGGGACAGATTGGGGTCTTCCAGTCCGAGTAGCCAGGGCAGCCGTCCGTCTGATTGCTCAGTAAGGTATCGCAATAGATAGATGACGCATTGGGTCATGAGAGCCCTGGTCAACGCCACGCTTCCCTGGGCCGGTCCGCCCTGTTCAGCGAGTATCCCTTCAAAGGCGCCTCGCACCTGCGGGTAAGCCGAGAGGTCGGCGACGATCACTTCCTCCAAACGCTGAAACAACCCCAATGAGTCCCCGTAGGAAATGTTGAGCCTCCCACAAGCCACGTGAAATTCGGCGGTGTCCGGAGGGCCGTCCGTGACGTGGACAACACCCTCGCCGGATGGCAGAGCATCGATGGACCGTTCAGACTGCGCATCCAACCCACACTCCAAGGTGTGCTTAGCGTCATGAGGGACCACGGCCAGGAAGTAACGCTCCATAGGGTAGGTGGCGCCGTCCGGCAGTCGAAGAGCCCCGCTCCCCTGCATCACAAAGTGGAACATGACGTTGGGCGGACCAGGCAGATTCAACCTCTAGCCTGAACTGATCAGACACGTGGTAAAGGGCTCGGTTTGGACTTCCACGTGATCTAGCAGCTTGTCGAGGAGCATGAATCGGTTCCTAAAGAGAATTGTCGGGCCCCAGAAGCCTGGACGCCGGCAGACATTTCCCAGACCACTACGAACGTGTCCCAGCCTAACATACCTGTGAGCGAGGTAGACAGAGTTTGTCCCAAACAACGCTAGATAAAGGAGCGAAAATATCATGGACTTCAACAATCAGGACACCGCAGTAGTTATCACGGACCCGCAAAACGACTTTCTCAGCCCGGACGGCGTGATCTGGGGATTGGTGGGCGCCAGCGTCGAGGAGAATGGGACTGTGGGGCATATCGAAGACTTGTTCCGTAGCGCCAAAGACAGGGCACAACGTCTTCATCTCGCTCCACTACTACTACCCCACGGACCACGGTTGGCAGTTCGGCGGAACGGTTGAAAAGATGATGCACGAGGTCTGGATGTTCGACCGGACCGGAGCGCTGAACACCGAAGGATTCTCGGGTTCGGGCGCCGACTGGCTGGAGCGATACAAGCAGTTCATAGAAGACGGAAAGACGATCATTACCAGCCCTCACAAGGTGTACGGGCCGGAGACCAACGACCTGACATTGCAGCTTCGGAAGCGGGGGATATCCAAGGTCATCTTGACCGGCATGTCAGCCAACCTTTGCACCGAGGCCCACATGCGCGAGCTGCTGAAACAGGGCTTTGAGGTCGCGGTTGTCGCGGACGCCAGCCGCAGAGATAGGTATCTGCAAGCAAAAAAGGGCTTCCCGGTTAACCGGGAAGCCCTTTTCAATTTCTGCTTGGAAACCATGCCCTCCCATCCCGCTCGTCCTGAGCCTGTCGAAGGGCCGCGCTAACCATGTTACCGGTTTCTAAAATGGCTTGGCCAGTACCAGTGGTTCGACAGGCTCACCATGAGCGGAATCAGGGGAACCGCCACCTATCGAGAGGCCTTATCCAGGAAAAACCTTTTTGCGGTCCAGTATCCTGGCGAACTCCGCCACTCCCTCATGGATGGTCTCCACGGACGGGTGACCGAAGCAGAGCCGCACGTAGTTGGAGCCTTCGCCGGTGGGCGAGAACTGGGAGCCGTTGTAGTAGCTGACACCCTCATCGAAGATCTCTTCCTGCACGGCGGCCAGGTCGGTGCCCTCAGGGAACTTCACCCAGCAATAGAGTCCGCCTTCGGGAACGCTCCAGGTGACGGCGCTGCCGAAATTCTCTCCCAGGGCGGCCACCATGGCGTCCCGCTTCGCAGCCAAGGCCCGGTTCTGCACCTCGATGTGCTTCTCCAGGCCGCCTTTCATCAACTCGGCGATGGTCAGGGCGGTGAATTGGCTGACGGCGCCGCCGGACTTGAAACTCCAGGCGCGGGCGATCACCGGTTTCGGGGCCACCAGGTAGCCCATGCGCATGCCGGGGGCGATGATCTTGGAGAATGACCCGCAATAGAGCACCCGGCCC
>Ga0066376_10001998_pt1 | contig 19364 bp, 14 predicted proteins | sample Knorr_S15_td_Bot_FD_77009 | JGI IMG/M metagenome (GOLD analysis project Ga0066376, IMG submission 77009) | Marine microbial communities from Southern Atlantic Ocean transect - Knorr_S15_td_Bottom_ad_5009_LV_A | ecosystem: Environmental > Aquatic > Marine > Oceanic | place: Southern Atlantic... | reverse complement strand
CCAGCAGATGCTTTAATTGTAATTGCATCAGTAATATTTTCATTTGCTTCTAAATTTATAGAAGTAGTAGAAATAATATCAATATCATCACCGGCAGTTGTTCCAAATGAGGTAATATCAATACCACCAATAGTAGCATTAATGGTAATTGCGTCAGATATATTTTCCGTCGATTTTAGATTAATGGATGAACCAAGTGCTTGAATATCTATATCTTGCCCCTCGGATAGAGCATTAGCAACAATATCAATACCTCCCATAAGAGTGTATATAGATATTGCATTACTAGCATCTTCGTCAGCTTGTAAATTTAGAGACGTATATGAATGTATATCGATATCATAGTCTGGTGTTGTACCTGATGATTGTATATTAATTCCTCCAAAATTTGCAGTAATAGTTATTGCATCAGCAATATCTTCATTTGCTTGAAGATTTATTGATGTAGTTGATATTATATCTATATCATCTCCAGCAATAGAACCAGAAGAAGTTATATCTATACCTCCATTTGATGCGTTAATATATATAGCATTGGAAACATCTTCACTTGCGACAAGATTAATGGATGTATCAGAAGTTAATGTTATATCGTCACCTTGTGAAATTCCTAATGAAACAATTTCAATTCCACGAGCACTTTCAAGTAAAAGATTTCTATTATTTTTTTCTTGTTTAACCGAAAAGCAATAAATATCATTTAATTCCATATCTCCATAAATAGCATTTCCATCCACATCTGTTTGAGGAAAAACTATATGTCCGGTTATACTATTAACTTCGGGAACAAAAATTAATCTATTATCTGTTTCTCTATATCCTAAGAAACCGGTACGTTCAATATTATCTTCATAATGTAAAAAATTAATTCCTCGATCCATTCCATCATATTCAACGCCAGTTACACCACCAATTTGAAATATTGGATCAGATATAGCAAATGTATCAGTATTAAATATTTTTGTAGTTGTTTCGTGTAATTGTAAATCAATATTATTAAATATCCATTTATTATTTGCAGCATCAAATTTAATTGTATGATCACTATCAGTTCCTTGCCATGTCCATGTTAAACCTTCTGATGTAAAAGTTCTAGCTCCAATTTCATCTTCGGAATTTGGTCGCAATGATAATAGATGACTAACACCTCGTGTATTCCATTGATTATCAGTTGAATTCCATTTAAGATAATCTTTTGTAGTAGAACCATACCATAAACAATTATTTCCAGTATCAAGAGTAAATCCAGACATTTTTGTTACATTTAATAAATAAGTATCAATTTGATTTCCAATAAATATTTTATTTTTTATTTTTTTTATTGTTCCTGTATTAGTTACTTCTATATTTTCAAATACCCCAGTTGATACATTAGTAATAGAACTACTACTAGAACCACCACTACTACTAACTCCTCCTCCTGCTCCCTTCCCCCCCGAAGAGCTCATCATAAATGGGGGTGGTTCACAATAAATTATACATTTATCTATTTCTGCCATATCTTAAATATATCTTATTATAATATTAAATTTTTCAAAAAATAATATTCTATTATTTTTTGAAAAATATTAAAAATATTAAAAACATATTATATTTAATATATTTAATAAAAAATATTAAAAATATTATTTATTATATTTAATAAATTTAATATAATGGACTGATTAAAAATTTATTATTTAATATAATTTAGTTTAAAATCATCTAATAGCATAATAGGTATTTTATTTTCCTTAGCTTTTTTAATTTTATTACTATTAGAATTGATATCTCCAGTAATAACTATATTAACATTTTTTGTAAAAGTATTAGAAATTTCTCCGCCATGTTCTATAATATATTCTGAAAGTGATTTATCGCGTACTCCCGTAAACAATATATTAATATGATTCATATCATTATTTCTTTTTCTCTTATTATTTTGTCTGATTTGTATAGTAATTTTTGGATGTTCATTCAAAAAATGTTTAAATATTGGTAAATTTTTTGAAAATTTAAAAGATATTGTATCAAATCCAGATATATTTTTAATTTTTTCAGTAAGTTCTTCTTCTGAAATATCAATTTCAAGAATATTTGGTATCTCGTTTATAATTAATTTCAATTTTTTTCTACCAAAACCAATACCGAAAACATTACTAGCATCCATTAAAATTTCTAATGGAACATTTAGAATCGATGATTGAATACTTGTATATAATTTCAAAGAAAGTTTTTCTTTTATTCCTTCAAATTGTAATAAATCTTCAGAAGAAGCATTAATAAAATCATTTATATTATTGAAACCATTTTTTACCATTCTTGTTATTAATCCTTTACTTAAAAATTTAGTTTCGATTCTATTAAAAAAATTAATAATTTTACGTATAGTTACTTCTATATTATCTTTAATATTATCAAGAACAATATCAACTTTATTTTTATTCCAATGAAATGGAATATCTGGAAATTTTGGTTGAGTTTGTTTAATCGTTTTTAGTATATTTGGTATAATTCCTCCACCAAGAGTAATTTGAATAATTGCCCCCGGTCCTAATTTATTATCATTAATAAATCTAGCATTATGACCTGTTACATAATTTATAGTAACTCCTCCTATAATAACTGGTTCAATTAATATTCTAGGTTTTAAAAAACCATGTTTAGATGGTTGCCATAAAATATCTAATATTTTAGATTCAAGAATTTGATCTGATAGAACCATTTTAAATGCAAAACCATATTTTGGATTACCAGATGTAATTCTTTTATGTTTTTGATTTTGCTCTATAACGATTCCATCAATTTCATATTCAGATTCTTCTCTTCGTTTCATTAATTCAGTACTTAAATATTCATTTGTTAATGAATCTACATTTTTATTAAAAACAGTTTTAAATCCTAATTTTTTAGCATATTTTAATCCTTTACTTTTCCTATATCGTGGTTCTAATACATCAAATACAATAAAATCTATATTATTTAATATTTCAGGATTCATTTTTTTTTTAGAATTAACAACTCCATTTGTCAAAGATCGCGAATTTTTCATATTAAAATTTTTAAATTTTTTTTTTGACATAATAATTTCACCTCGTAAACATAATTCTTGTTCTGGTAAATTTTTCTTAACTTCTGGAAATAAATATGGTATTAAATGTGATATATCTTTGCCATATAATCCATTACCTCGTGTATAAAATCTTGTTCTCCAATTATTTCCAAATTTAAAATAATAAAACATACCAGATGTCCCATCAAGTTTATCACTTATATTATAAGGACCATCATATTTTTTTAACCATCTTTGTAAAACATTTGTATCAGGTTTTATTTTATCCATACTTCCCATCCAATAAGGTAATTTTACTTTCTCTGCAATAATAGGTGCTCCTACTTTTTTTAAAGTTTTACTTTTTGGATTCTTTTGAAATAAAATATCACGTAAAATATCATAAACTTCATCCGTCATTACTTCATTTGAATTATAATATTTATCATTAGCATATTCTATAATTTGTTCTAATTCATTATTAGATAATTTTTTACCATAAGAATATGGATTTTTTGATATTTGTGATATTTGTGATATCATTATATTATTAATTTTTGTATCAATTTCCATTTTCAACTAGTTATATTTAATATAGTATAATATATTCAATTTTTATTTTTAAACATATTATATACATAAAAATTATGTATATAATGGACTGGATATATACATATTAATAATCATCGAATTCATTATCGTATTTAAGTCTATGAATATTTAATGGTAAATATCATCGAATTCATTATCGTATTTAAGTCTATGAATATTTAATGGTAAAGATCATCGAATTCACAATCGAATTCATTATCTAATTCATTATCGTATTTAAGTCTATGAATATTTAATGGTAAAGATTTAAGTCTTCCGATTCTTAAAGCTCTCCCAATAACTTGTTTTTCTAAATCTTCTCTCATTTTATGATACAGGATAATATGTGTCGCTGTTGGTAAATCAATTCCTGCTCCATTATGTTGAGAATTTAGTAAAATAACATTAATATTTCCATTTTCAAAATCTCTCAAAATTTTAGCAACAGTATTAGTATTTCCAACTAATCTTTTACATTTTTTGTTTTTTATTTTTTGTTTTAATAAACTTTCAAATGAATCAAAAGATTCATAATAATTTGAAAAAATTATAAATTTACCATTAGAATTTTTTTCTATAATTTTGATAATTGTTTCATCTTTTCCGAAAATTTCCTGTTTTTTCCCTTTTTCTTCTTTTTTCGCATTTTTATCTATTCTAAGCATATTATTTACATTAATATTTTTTTTACAAAATGGACATTGTGCCTGTTGATGTATTCGTGTTCTAATCTCAATCCATTTAAAAATACATTGGGAACAAAATATATGAGAACATTCTAAACATACTGGTTCAGTATACGAACAACAACAAATACTACATTCTTCATCATTTAAATTAATTATTCTGTTATTAATACTCTCTAATTGGGATTCCAGACTATTAATTTGTTCATCGAATTTAACTAATATTTGAGTTTTTGCATCATTTACAATATATGGCGATTCTTCTTTACATTTTCTATCGTAAATTAATTTATTAAGACGTGTTCTAATATTTTCAGTTAAAACATCTGAAATTTCTTGACTAGAACCGACTTTCCCTCCTAATTCTCTAATAGCACCATTAAAATTATTTGCATTAATCATTTCGAGAATATTTGGTGAAATTAAATGTGAAATTTCGGAAATATATGAAATCGGTGCTAAACATCTATAATTAATATTTTGAATATTAATATTTGAAAATAGTTCTTGAAAAAATTCTTCATTCTTTTCAATAACTAATCTTTTTATAAAACAAATTGGATAATTTTTAAAAATTTTTTTAATTAAACCATTACATCTAGGAATTCCTAATGATTCCCAAGTTGCTGTAATAAACCAAGCAAAACGATAATTAATTAATCTCATATCGGGACAACGAATACTATCACCTTCATCAATAATTACACGATGCCAATGTAATGCTTCATGTACAACTTTATATCTATCTATAAATTTACAAAAATATGAAGAAGATATTAATACAATATCTATATCCCCTTTATGTATAGTATCTGAAAATCGTTTAATAATTTCTAAATCATCACAATCATTTATATCTATAAATTTTTGAAAATCATTCGTATTCTCAATATATTTACCACACAGATGTGTTTGAGTTTGAATTGCTTTTTTCCATTGTCTAAAAACACCACCATGTGGAACAACAATTAAATTACAATTAACATATTTATATTTACTTTTATGTGTTATATAAATACTGTTATCTTGATAAATATTTTTTTTTATTTTTGAGTATTCTAATCTTTGATTTTTATTTTCAACTAAGTTCGGAATATTAAAATATTTAGATATTTTATTATCTTTGCTAATTAATCCTAATACAGTCAATGTTTTACCACTTCCCGGTTCATTTCCAAGAATACCAATATTTGTATTTATTTTATAAGTTCCGTTAATTTTACATGTTAATTTTTCACAATCATCCAAATAAATATCATTTATCCCTATATCATTTTTTACAGATATTACTGGATTAACTTCTCGTTCAATCATTTCTTCTATAGAATGAATTTGATGTTTAAATAATTTTAATTTTAAATATTTAAAATTTTTACAAAATTTATTAATAATTAATTTTTTATTATTCGTTTTGTGTTCTAATTTTTTAGAAATTGTTTCGCAGATTTTATCACTTGGTATGTTATATAAATCTAAAATTTGTTTTATCTCGTCGACATTCATTTTTCTTTTTATTGTAAAAATATAATTTTTGTATATTATTATATAAATATATAACGAGTCAATTTTAATTTTAACGTATAATAATACGTATTACAATCATATCGTTTAATTTGAGGTTTTTTCTAATTTATTTAAAAAATTTGATTACGAAAAATATAGTATATTATATAATATTATCTAATATTATCTAATAATATCTAATATATATCTACATTGTATTAAATGAAATATAAAATTGAAATTGAACTTTCTTGATTTAAGAAATTAAAACATAATATATATAAAATAAATAAATAACTAATAATGTCGCAAACTAAACAAACTGAACAAACTGAACAAACTAAACAAACTGAGCAAGTTGAACAAACTGAGCAAGTTGAACAAACTGAGCAAGTTGAACAAACTGAACAAGTTGAACAAACTGAACAAGTTGAACAAACTGAACAAGTTTCTGTTGAACAATCTACTCCTCAACAACATATTGGTCGTGTAAAATGGTTTAACAACACACGCGGTTATGGTTTCTTAACTTATAATGAAAATAGTGTTGATTTAGATGTATTCGTCCATTTTTCTTCTATTAGTTCGCAAGTAGAAGATAGTTTCAAGACTCTTACTCAAGGTGAGTATGTTAGTTTTGACTTAGCAAGTTCAAACAAACAAGATAAATTACTAGCTGTAAATGTAACGGGAGTTAATGGTGGTCCATTACTTTCAGACCAAAGAGCATTAAACCGTGACAGACGAACTGAATATAACGGTCGTGATGAGGAACCTCAAAGAGAAGAGAGACAAAGATACCCTCGTAGAGGAGGAGGACGCGGCGGAGGAGGACGCGGCGGAGGAGGACGCGGCGGAGGAGGACGCGGCGGAGGAGGACGAAGAGGTGGATTTCGTGGAGGTGACCGAAGTGACCGAAGTGACCGAGGTGACCGAAGTGACCAAGGTGACAATTTTAGAGGACCATTTAACCCAGAAGCTTAATCTTTTTTATTAATATTTTAAATCTTCATTGGTGTAAATATAAACTTTAAATTATATGTTTTAAATCTTCATTGGTGTAAATATAAACTTTAAATTATATGTTTTATTTAATAAATAACTTATGAGAGCCAAGTTTGTTGTTTATTTTTTAATATATACGTATATTAAATTTAAAAAAAATATTCTGTCTGATTACGAGTCATAAGACTACACAATATTTATCTTTGATAAATGTTGTGTAAGATTAATGTAATGGAAACTTTATTTAACCACTTAATAATTTTTTTGCTTGTAATAATTTATTTTTAAAATCATCTAATTTAATTCTTTGTTGCCCTATAATACTTGGTTCTTCAAGAATATTAGCAATATAATTTTCGTCATTTGTAGTAATTTCAAAAAGTTCTACATAAATTTGGCGTTCAATATTAGAAACTAAATAAAACATAGTCATTTTGGGAATCTGATCACAAAATGTGTATTTTACAGTATTAAAATACTGATTTAGTAAATTTCTAATAATATTTATATCAGTTTGACTTTTACATTCTTTAAACATTTTTTGTAAATTTTCGAGGAAAATTTCATTTTCTGTCCAAATATAATTTTCTTCAATGTTAATTAAATTTAAAACATTTTCTTTTAAAATTTCTTGCTGTCGATTTACCATATTTTCAATATTATTTTCTAATTCTTTAGCAAATTTTGGAAAACGACTAAAATATTTATCTCCCAAAATTTGTCTACTTAATTCTATCAATAACAAGGAAATGTCTGAAATTAATTTAAAACACGGATAACGTAATAACTGAATTGGCTTATATTCGCAAATAGCTTTCTCCAATATATCAATTGAAAATAAACTAAAATCCATATGATTTCCACTGCAACCTTTTACTAATTCTTCTAATTCTTCATTTTTATAAATTTTTTTTTCATTTAATATATCTTTTCTAAATATTTCAAACTTTTCTTTTACTTTTAAACCATAATTTAAACCACATTTTTCTTCTAAAGCTTTATTAAAACACATACAAAATTTAGATATTATACTACTTACTAATGTGATTTTACCTTTTATATCGGAAGGAATTTTTGAACCTAATTTAAATAACTCTTTATCAACTTCATGTTTTTTTTTATTCATTTCATCTATTATTTCTGGAATATTTTTTTTTATATGATTTGATAATATTTCACTTAACGATATACCCAAATTTTTTATACCTAATGTATTCTTTTCTTCAATATTTTTATAAATTTTATGTTTTAAAAAATATTCTTCTTCTTTTATTAAACCTTGAATCGGCGTCATTGTTTTCGTTTCAGTACTATTACGATTTCTTATAGCATAATACCCATAATTTAATTTTAATTCATTTGATATATTACCTTTCAAATAATTAGATATATCTGTATCATTATTCATTAAATCAACCTTTGTTAAAATACCACATGTACGTTCTCCAGTTAAATCATATGTTTTAACTAACTCTAAACCCATATCAGCTTCTAAATCTGGACGGGCTTGCATAACTACCAAAATTATTGATTTTGGTTCTTTTATATAATTACTTATTAAATCTCTTATCTCTGTTGGCATTTCTTTACTTTGCCCTTTATCCGATAATCCAATCATTGTAATACCAGGTAAATCGATTAAACATAAATTGGTTACATTTGGAGAAAATATCTTTAAATGAATCGGTGTATAAGATATACCTTTTTGTTTACCAGCTAATTCATTTGTTATTTCTTCTATATCTTTATGCAATTGTATTTGTTGCTCTTTATTAATTTGATTACTATCAAGTTCATATATACGAGTTGAAACCCATTTACCATTTATATAATTACCAAATTCAGCTTTTGAAAGTACTTCACTATAATTTAATTGTAACATTAATGGAGTACGTGTAACCATATTACTACCAGTCGGCAATATATCATATCCTATTAAAGAATTTAATAAACTTGATTTTCCAGACGATTGGGAACCAACGACTACAATATTTGGAATACTTATTGTAAATTTATCACAATTCTTTTCCGCAAATATTGTAGATAATTCATTTCCAATTTTTAATAATTTATGGCTTCCAATATTTTTTATAAATGAATCTTCATCATTATTCCACCAATTCCACCCTTTAGTCGCAATTTCATTTAATACTTTTGACATTTTTAAGAATATATTATAATTAGATTTAAATTTTTAGTAAATTACTACTAAATTAAATCGTTTAGAATAATGTTATATTTTCCATAATATTCTATATAATAAACATGTTATCAAATTTATTAAAAAATCCATTAATTCGAAATGGAATTACAGTTATTACTGTTGGAGTAATATTATACTTCGCATATAAAGAATATAATAAAATGATGCTAAGAATTGAAATTATTGCAAATGAATTATATAAAGCTAAAAAAGAAATTATAATGTTAAAAACTGAATCTCAACAAAAAACTATTACTAAATCTAAAAAAAAAATTATAACTAAAAATATATTAAATAATAAAGTAAATAATAACAAAATAGATACCGAAATAGATACCGAAATAGATACCGAAACAGATATTAAATTAACAAAAATTAATCCAATTCAAATCAATAAATTGACTGACTCCATGACCAGAATATCTAAACATTTACCAACTAAACAAAATACTAATATTATTGTTGAAAATGCTAAAATTATTAATGTATCTGATATTAATAAAAATAAGTCCAATATTACATATGATTCTGAAATAATTTCCGATTCAGAATATTCTGAATCGGATTCTGATACTGATACTATTAGTGATAATGTTTTCATGGATTCTAATTCAGATATTCAAATGTCAGATAATTCAGAATTTAATATAGAAAATACAGATAATGGAGATATAGATAATGAAGAATCTAATAATGAAGATATAGATAATGAAGATATAGATAATGAAGATATAGATAATGAAGATATAGATAATGAATTCGATAATGATGAAAATTTCGAAAAAGAATTAGAAAAAGAATTAGATAATGTATTAGAAAATGTTGATCTTGAAATTGAATTAAATCCGAATAATGAAATTTTAAAAAAAGAAATACAAAAATTGTCATCCAAAATTGAAAAGGATGAAAATCAAAAAAATGGACAACAAATTTTTGGAATTAATACAAAAATCATTCAATCTGATTCTAAACCAATTAAAAGAAAAAGTAGAAGAGGTGTTATAACTTCATGGTCTGTATTTTTAAAAGATAAAAATATCGAAAAACAACTTTTGGAAAAACACCCAAAAGCCGATTTTGGAAACCTTTCAGGACTAAAATCTCAAATATGGCGTTCATATTCAAATAAAGAAAAAGATATATATAAACAAAAAGCCTCTGAATTAACTAAATTAAATAGATCTTAAACAACTTTATTCAAATTTTATTTCCATATATAATATAACTATGACACAACCAAATAATTCCGAAAATAATTCCGAAAATAATAATAGTTCAAATAATGAATTATCCTTTTCAGATAATTTTTCTGAAATTCAAGAAACTTTATTTGAAACTACATCTGATAATATTCTTGAAACTGATAATATATTTAATACATTAATAACTAAATTTAAAATTTGTTGTGATAGAATATTCGCACCATATAAAATTACAAAAAAAATTCAAAATTTTGAACAATCACAAAACTTATATGATATAAACAGTAATCAAGACTTTTTACCATTATACTATCCACAAAATCAATCCCCCACTGTTAACCAAATAAATGAAATAAATGAAGAAAAATGTGATGAAGATATTACTACTATAGAACAATCATATGACTTTTTTTATAAAAAAATGACTAAAACAGAATTTCAACATATCAAAAATATTGAAAATGAATTGAATATTAATTTCGCTAATATAGAAAAAACTATCACAAAAATTAAAGAACGATTAGAATTAAAATGGGAAAATCTAATTAAATTAGAACTAAAAATTAAAAATGACTGTAAAATATATGATAAAATTTTTAAAATGATAAAACAAATGAAAGAAACTATTGGAGATGAATATATTGATTTAAATAATAATTTAAATACTTATATCGATGATATAATACAACAAAATAATATGATAAATGATATTAAAACATATAAATTATTAATTCTTGAATGTAATTTTTTAAAAACTTGTATATCACAATATCATAATATTCAAGTTATGAAAAAAAATTCTCCTATTTGTAAAATTTGTTATACAAATGTGTCTAATCATGTTACTATACCATGTGGACATTTAGTTTGTAAAAAATGTATTATTTTAACAAAAACATTTGCACCATCAAATAATACATTGAGAAACCCAAATCTAGAAATAAATGACCCTATTACTTATTCGATTACGGTATTTAATAATAATAACGAACAAAATAATGAATCTAATAATAATCTCGTACCATCCTCTATTATATTACCAAATAATTTACAATTAAATTCAAATCCATATCAAAATAATAACGCAACTGGAACACAAACTGATAATAATCCATTAATTAATATAAATCCAATTAATATTCCTATAATACAAAATAATAACGTAAATACTTCTAATAACAATTCTAATAATAATATACACTCTTCTGATAGACAGAGAAATGTTAGAAATAATAATGAAGAAAGAAGAGTAAATAGAAGAAGAATCCTTCCACGAAGAATCATAAGAAGTAATTCTATTAATCCAAAAGATAAATGTCCATTTTGTCGTCAAGAAATTGATAAAATTTATAAAATTTATTATTAAACAAAACTGCAATTATATTAACCTTACTCAACATTTATCAAAGATAAATTCCGTGTGATATTTTGACTCAGAAACAGTTCTACAGTTCCAGCATACAATCGTTATTCTTCAATTAAGTAAAATAACTTTATCTCTTAATCGGTCCTGTTGGAATAGCAGGCTTTCTATCTTCTTCAGTTAAAACTGATTTTACTTTCCGTATTCTTTTTTCATTTTTATGATCCCATTGTTGATATTTGACTGAATTCCAATCTTTACCATAACATTTACTTAAATATCCATAGGGATTATTTGGACCATTTACTTTTATTTTACCAAATTTGTACTTTTTTAATGGATATAATTCATCTTTTAAAAAATAACATTTGTCCCATTGATTATCTTTATTTGATAAAACTAATTTAGTTCTACCATCTTCCATTTTTGATATAAAAATATCCAAAAATGGATATTTCCATTTATAATTTTTTATATTTTTACCATTAATTTTAAAAATTTTATATCCAAAACGATATTGGATTATATCATATCCTTTTTTTTTTAAAATATACTTGAATTTATCTGACTTTAATACAGATTCATTTTCTTGTAAAACTTCTACATCTAAATCATCATCCCAAGGAATCATACCTTTATGTCTTACCGCTCCTAGTAAAGTTCCACCATCAATATAATATTCAATATTATGCTTTTCAAACAATGTTGTTATATCATGCAATATTTGATAACAATTTAAAATATCTTGAGATTCTGGATACACCAATTTGCCAAAATATTCCCTCTTTTTTAATTCTACTATTTCTTTTTCATATCCATTCGGAAAATATATTAAAAAAAATATTACTAATATTACTAATATTAATGTATTATATTTCTTCATTTATAATATAACTTACATAATAAATTACACTAAATTACTATATTTAGGAATAGCCAAAGTATATTTTCTTAATCGTTTTTTTATAAAATTTATATTCTCATCTACATCATTACTCGGAGTAAATATGGTATCTAAATTTACAGTATTAAATTTATGATCAATACCGATTATTGCTATATCCGCATTCGTTTCTTTGGCTATATAATGAAAACCAGTTCTCCATCTATCTGTCTTATCCTTCGTACCTTCCGGAAAAAGAAATAAAATATAAGGTTCTTCCGATTCAGTTACCCTTTTTATTATTTTTTGAACTTGATTTAATTTTTTGTCCCTGTCTACAAATATTAAAAATCTCGATAAAGGTTTTAAATACCATGTTTCCTTTTTAGTTACACCAAATACACGATTATATTTACCCTGTAATAAAAATGCAGCACGAGTCAGTATAATTGAATCTACTAAACACGTTTCTGTACCAACGACTATTAAATTTTTTTTTAAATTTAACTTAGGAATATTAAATCTCCATAAATTCCTTGTCATTATAACAATTAATATATATGCACCAATCAATATTAGCACGTATTTCATTGTTTTATTGTTTTATTTTATACATGTCATTATTAAAAATTAATATTAAACGTATATGATATATATAAATATTAATGATTTATAACAAATTAAGTATTAGTTTACTAATTTTTATTACTATTATCATAATAATTTTACTTTTTTACAATCAAAAAAAAGAATTTTATCAAAATAATAAACAAATTTATATTAATAAAACTTTTGTTATTAATATGAAAAAAGATTTCAAACGCCTTAATTATATTAAAAAAGAATGTAAAAAAAATAATATTATATTCGAAATATTTAACGGAATAGATGGAATTAAATTAAATATCAACCAATTAAAAAATAATAATACAATTAAATTACATCAAAATTCATTCTTTAATCATAACAGACAAGGTAGAAAATCTTTAAAAGGAAGTATAGGTTGCGCCTTAACACATATATCTATATGGAAAAAAATAGCAAAATCTAAAAAACAACATACATTAATACTTGAAGATGATGTAATTATTACTCCAAATTTTTGGAATAAATTTAATATCTATTCTAAACAAATTCCAAATAATTGGGATATTATATTTCTTGGCGGTGTTCGTATTTTTGGAAAAAGAATTTCCAAAAATATAATTAAAGCCACTTCAACTACCAATAATCTAATGAATAATTGTGGATTATATGCATATATTATTAACAAAAATTCAGCACAAAAATTAATTAATATTACGAATCCTATAACAAATTATATTGATATACAAATAAATCGTCATTATAATAACTTACAAGTATATTATTTACATCCAAATATCATTAAACATAATTTTAAAATAAAATCCAGTCGTAATCACAATAATAAATTCAAATATCCAAAATATTTTATTGAAGATTCTAAAAAAATCGAATTTATTTAGATTTTTTATTAATTCTTTTGAACATTTTCGCAAAAAATATGACAAAATTTGTCTAAAAAAGAATAATTCTCTACCCCAGTTGGGATTATTATATTAGAATACTTTTTTGACACTTTTACATACTTTTCATATGACGGTTTTACATATTTATTATATCTCTCTAATACTGTTGCTATTGAACGCCCACGTTCAATTATATCTCTTTCTATTCTTCGCGATAAACAAATATCAAGATCCGTATCAACAAAAATACGGATATTTATCATGTCTCTTATCATTTTTAAATGATAAAGAAAAATACCTTCTAATATTACTATCTTAATACCTATTAAATTTACTTTACTTATACCAGTTACTGTATGTGTTTTAAAATCATATATTGGAATATTTATTGAATCCTTACCCAATTTGATATCGATTAAAACCTTTTCTAACTTTTCAAATTCAATAGCACTCGGTATATCAAAATCATAATTTTCTACATTTTTTAATTCTTTTTCTGATAAAGAACGATAAAATGAATCTTGAGATATTATTATTGAATTCTTTCCAAAACTTCGATTAAAATTTTTAGAAATTGACGATTTACCACTACAAGACCCACCGGAAACTCCTATAATTGTTATAGACATTTATTTTATTTAATCACCTCTTATTTATATCAATTTTATTTATTCTATTAAATATATTTTAATATATTAAGTATGAATTATTACTGGGGATTAGGAATAGAACACGAATATCATTTATTTCACATTAAAAAAAATAAAAATAATTCATTTAATTATATTGTATTTAATTCACAAGAAGCCATATGCTCTATTACTAGAAATACAGTTCATTGTTGTTTCAGAAATAATGATACATTATATGCTGACCCCATTAAACATATTTGCTGCGAAATTAAAAAAGAAAGTAATAGTGTTTCCAATTGTTGGCCAGATGAAGATAATAAAATATATCTAACAAAAGCTGAACGCTATTTCCTCAATAATATCGAACCTTTTGAATATAGTGGAAGACCTGAATGTCCTACTATATCTCGTATTATGACAAATATGGTTGAAATAAAAACTATAAAATACAAAAATAGAGAACTAACATCATTAGTTAATGAATTAATTAATAAAGAAAATACTTTTTTGAAAATTTTAAATAAAAATAAACAAACTTCTCAAAAAATAAAAATTTATGGTCAATTAAAACAATACGCATATGGTTCTATTAAAAATTGTAAAATACCTATTATACCAACTCATTCATATAAATATTATCACTATACAAAAGATAAACTTGTTGATTATACGGGAAGTTACCACTTAACTATCACATTACCACATAAAAAAAATATTACTTTAAAAAAATTTATAAATATACATCAAGAATTCGGAAGACAAATTCAATGGTTAGAACCTTTGCTTATATGCGCTTTTTCTTCACCAGACTTACGCTCTATAGGCGATGGTGATAAATATACAGAAGGTTCGTACAGAGTTATGAATACTGGGTGGGGAAATTTCGCTGGTTCTGATATAAGAGTACTTGAAAATAAATTTATTACTCGATATACTAATACTGATAATAAATGGAGAAAAGGAAAATTAAAAAAATTTCAAAATGACTTATTACAATGCAAAAATGTATTATTATCTTCTGATTTAAGAACAATCTCTGTCGATTTTGTTACTAATTATAATGAATTATTACAACAAAACATATCAAAACTAAAACAAACTATTATGAAAAAAGGACAAGGTATCGAAATTCGAATTTTTGATCACTTCCCTACACAATATATCAATAACTTACTTCAAATTATTATTATTATCGCTGATAATAGTTTAAATACTAAGTATGATAAAAAATCAGAACACGTTTATGATAATAAAATTTGGATTGAAACAATTCAAAATATTATGATACAAGGATGGAATTCTAATATTACTGAAAAATATATTCAAATTATTAAAAATGTATTAGATATTGAATTCGAATGCTCATCTAATACTGGATATGATATATTAAAATGTGTTATTGAATCATTATTCATTAAAAATAAAAATGGACTATTTTCAAAATTAACTAAAACTAACAAAAAAATACCACATATTCCGCAAATTAATAGATATGCTTGGGAAAATCAACTTAAACATACATTTAAAAATAAGTGGCCAATTTTATTAAATATTTTTAATAAAAAAAATATTTTTTCATTAAATGAATTTGAAAAAATTTTTTTTAAAAAATTTGATAAAAATTTATGGAAAAATGATATTCATGATATTTTATATGCACTCGAATCTAAAAAATTTGTTACTCTAATTATTGAAAATGGATATATTAAAAAAATTATTTCTAATAAAAAATCGAAAAATAAAAATTAATTATATGTATGCTAATATATCTATCATCGACAATTATCTTCCGTTTTTATTAATTGTGTTTTTATTAATTGTGTTATTAAAAATTGATTTTTTAATTACATAATTAATATATAACATGAACAGTTTTATACTGCGAAGCATATTAAAAGATATTAGTGCAAAATATAATATTAATTATGAAGAACTTAAAGAAACATATCTAAATACTAATGCTAATGCTAATGCTAATGCTAATGCTAATGCTAATGCTAATGCTAATGCTAATGCTAATGCTAATGCTAATGCTAATGCTAATGCTAATGCTAAAGTTAAAATTAAAACAAACAGTATATTTCCTTTAACTAATAATAAAACGACTATAAAAAAAAGAACCAGAGATACTACAGAAATTATATTTACTGATGGCTCATGTATTAATAATGGAAAAAAAAATGCATATGGAGGTGTAGGTGTATATTTTGGACAAAATGATAAAAGAAATTGCTCTATGCCACAAACTAAAATACCTTCTAATCAAAAAGGTGAATTAGTAGCTATATTAAAAGCATTAGAATTTAGTAGATTACCAAACGTTATTATTTATACAGATTCCAGATATTCTATATCCTGCGTTGAAAAATGGATACATGATTGGAAAAAAAAAAATTCAGATCCAAAACTTTGGAAAAATTCAAAAGGTAAATCGGTAAAACATAGTGAAATTATTGCACAAATTGATTCTTTAAAAAAGTCAAAAGAAAGTGTAGAATTTCGACATGTTAATAGTCACCAAGCAGAACCAATTGACAAAAACTCTCAAAAATATTTTATTTGGTATGGAAATGATAAAGCAGATAAATTAGCCAAAGTTGGCTCACAACTTTATAAAAGATAATTTATTTTTCCAGTCCAGTTCTAGCCAAATTAACAACAGATAGATTCACTTTATAATATGATTTATTATTAAATCATATTATAAATTTCCATTACATTAACCTTACTTTATTTAAGTGGTTTTTGAGTAAAAACCACTTAAATAAAGTTGAGTAAAGATACAAGTAACAGTTCTAGCCTCTTGGTAAAATATAATTCACATATTTAATTTAGTTTTTTTTTGTTTTTCTTACTGTTTTTTTTGTTTTTCTTACTGTTTTTTTTGTTTTTCTTACTGTTTTTTTTGTTTTTCTTACTGTTTTTTTTCCGCCTTTTAAATTAAAATTCATTTTGTTTGTTTTGTTATAAACGGCACTATATAAATCTTGTTTTCGTTTATAATTTTTAGGATTAAGACCAAGTATTTTTGCTGCTGTATTTAAATTTTTTCTTAATTTTATATCACCATATCTTGCAAACATTACAAAATGCATTGTTTTTTGTAATAAATCTCTTCTTTTGTAACTTTTAGTATTAACAATACCCCATTTAGATGCAATTCTTTCTAATGATTTTCTATTATATCCTCCAAACATTGTTCTATGACTAATATATCTCCATCTAAGACTGTATTTTTTTCCACTACCAAACATTTTGTATAATTGTTTTTTGGCACCACCACCATAACCAGATCGTACCGAGCTGGTGTTGTTTTGTACCGAGCTGGTGTTGTTTTGTACCGAGTTGTTGTTGTTTTGTACCGAGCTGGTGTTGTTTTGTACCGAGCTGGTGTTGTTTTGTACCGAGTTGTTGTTGTTTTGTACCGGGTTGTTGTTGTTGTTGTTTGATACCAAATTCTCCAAGGATTGACCACTATTATAACCTAATGGTTGACCTAAAGTACGATCTGTAATTTGTTGAATTTGTCTTTGAAAAGTTTCAATGTCTCTTATAATTTGTTTTAACTCTCCGGAACGTTTCCCGAACGCTTGATTAGTAACATGGAAACTATTTCTAATTTTTTCCAATCTATCTAATAATGTACGATTTTTTTGCTCTAAATCAGTTATTTCTCGTTTTAATTCCTCTTCTTTATCTTCTTTTTCTTTTATTTTTTTTCTCATTTCATCAATTATATCCTGGTCAGTTACGTTAGCCTCAATGATATCACTCCTAAGTTTTTCCAATACATCCTGTAAGTTCTTTAGTTCTATTTTTTTATTATTCAGTTCTCCGTTGCATCGTGCTAATTCGTCACGCAACTTAATCTTCTCTTCCTCACATTTCTTCAATTCTTCCTTTAAAGAATCGATTTTTGATTGTACGTCAGCTTCCGCGTCCTCTAACTTATAAATTTGCTTCTGTAAGTCATTTAATTTTTTATTAATTGTCTCTACATGTGTGTTTAAATCGCTAACCATTTGTATATATGCGTTCATATAACCCTCAATATCAGATACAACCGTATCCAACTGATCTTTTTCTTCTCTGTCTTCTCCGTCTTCTCCGTCTTTTTGCTCATCATTACCCGATTTCACTTCATCTTCATCATGTATGTCATCATAAAGCACAGCATTGGAGTTGCTAGATCTAGGTTGATTAGGATTAGGATTAGTTTGTGGCCTAGATTGACCATGCATCCAAGGATTTGCTTGATTTGCTTGATTTGCTTGATTTACTCGATTATTATTATTACGATTATTATTATTACGATTATTATTATTACGATTAGGATTTATGACAGTGGATTCAGAATTAGCATTAGCCATCTTATTTATATTATTAGTAGATATATTATTTTCTTATTTATTATTATAATTACTTATTAAATTGTTCCTGCTGTTGGATTGAATCCAAAATAATTTTTTTCAGCAATTTTCTTTATTGTTACTTCTTTTTGTTCATTATTATAAAATCCCTCCATGGTATCACATAGCAGTGGAATTTTTTTTACTCTTCCAAGATAGATTTTTTCTTCTGTATTTTTTTTAGATAATTTTTCAAAACATTTATCATTTCTCTTTTTTATTGGTCCCTCCTTGGGTACTTTTTTAAGACTAGGGTCACAACATTTATCTTCACCTTCTCGGAAATTTTTAATTTCCGAAATCTCTTCCTCAACTGTGCCTCCTTTTTGTTTTTTTTTTAAACTTTCTTTATTCTTTTTTTTTTTT
>Ga0066376_10001996_pt1 | contig 19372 bp, 15 predicted proteins | sample Knorr_S15_td_Bot_FD_77009 | JGI IMG/M metagenome (GOLD analysis project Ga0066376, IMG submission 77009) | Marine microbial communities from Southern Atlantic Ocean transect - Knorr_S15_td_Bottom_ad_5009_LV_A | ecosystem: Environmental > Aquatic > Marine > Oceanic | place: Southern Atlantic... | reverse complement strand
CGAATGCGGTCGCGACAGTGGGCGGCAATCCGGCTGTGCCGATCAATGACCTGCTCCAGACCTTCCTCCAGAATCATTTTACACGCAGCGTTGACAGACGCGGTGCTATGCCATGATGGGGTATATGGATACCATTTATCCTCAAGTGCCGTATGCCAGGGCTTGAGGGCGTCATATCCTACATAATCCACCTCATCAATCACAGACCAGGCACGATCACTCACGGTAACTATCGCCATATCCGGTGGCGCTGATAAACATTTTTGCGAACCGCCAAGGCACAGATCAATAGACCAGGTGTCTACTTCTAAGGGGGCCCCACCAAAACTGGCGACCGCATCAACGTAGTACAAAGGGACCTCATATCGGCGAATAAGCTCGCCGATGTCGGCGATAGGATTCAGGGTTCCTGATGGGGTTTCACAATGCACCGCCGTGACCATCTTCGGTCTGAAATCGCGTATGGCTTCGGCGACTTGTAACGGGTCGGCCACCACATCATAGTCGAATCCTATGATCTGTACATCGGCACCGATCTGCTGCGCCATCTCACCTATGCCGTATCCAAAAATGCCTGTGGCTACAGCCAGGACGCGGTCGCCGGGATTTATGGTTGATTTCAAGGCGCCCCAAAGGGCAGCCATACCCTCCCCGGTCATAATGGCGATATCATTCTTCGTTTTGAAAATATGCCGCAGCCGGTCTTGCGTCTCTGCGTACAGACTGCTATAATCGGCTTCGATATCGCCGGAACCATAATCAGTCAAGCAGATTTCTAATATCGATTGAGGTACGGTTGTGGGGCCGGGAACGAGAGGGATGGGGTAGGTGACCATAAGTATAGGGCTTAATGTATATTATTCAGGAGATTTTTGCAACAACAATTCCCGAAGACGTTGACCGATTATCGCGGGTTCATCGTCTTTCAGGCAGGTTGGCCCAAAAACCACGATGCCTTCGTTAACGCGAGATGGATTTGCCTGTATAGCCGGCTCGCCATTTTGTAAGGCGATGACCAGATCAAGTGCGGTCCAATCGGCTGTTTCCTTATTCAAATGTAATTCGACGATTGGAATTTCATATCGTTTTCTGTCTGCCGCGATAATCAGTTGCGCAGCAGGCATCTCACCGACCGATTGTACAATTGCTTCCACTACTTTCAACCAACGTGTATATCTGGTGTCAGGGGTTTCATCTACGAAGAGCCGCAGGGCGGTGAGTAACCCCGCAATTTCTTCTTTGCCGACTTTACAGGGACGGCCGATACCATGCTGCGGCGCCCCGGGAAGAGCCGTTTTATCAATTAGCGAGGGCGGCGGCGTCCATTGCTCCGGTAAAATATCCATATCCAGATGTTGTAAGGCGACGCTCATAATGAGGTCCCGTCGACCGCATAAGATTCCCGAGCTCTGTGGTCCACCGATTGCTTTACCTCCACTAAAAGCGACCAGATCGGCGCCCTGAGCAATAAATTTTCTTAAATTGTCTGCCGGTGGTAATTGCCCTGCGGCGTCGACGATCACCGGTACATCATGGGCATGTGCTGCTTCAACCACTTTTTCGAGGATAGGCAATGTATGCGGATAGGCGACGTAACATACGGCGGCAGTCCGATCAGTAATCGCGTCTGCGATCTCCCACGCTTCCGTATCACGAACGCCCGCCCCGCTGAATCGATCGGCGATACCCACTTCGATCAACTGGATGCCGGTTGACCGGATCGCATGATCATAAAAGTTCCGATGGCTGCGCGATATCACCACTTCATTTTTCATACCAGAGGTATCCGGCAGCCGATTCATCTTACCCGGATCCAATCCGGTCACACAGGCTGCGGTGCCCAGCAACAACCCCGCAGCAGCGCCTGAGGTGACATATCCTGCTTCTGCCCCCGTTATCCCCGCAATGATCTCGCTCGCCCGAGCCTGGAACTCTGCGATATCCACACAGAACTGGGACGCTTCCTTCATCGCCTCCGAAACTTCGGGGGCCATAATGCCTCCACTGAGTCTGGTCGAAGGACCGGAAGCATTAATGAGGGTTCTTACCCCTAATCGCTGGTAAATATTGGGCATCGGAAATCTTACTTGGGAGGTCGACTCTGCATTAAGTGCGGGACTATATATAACCTATATCCATAAAGCAAGCATTGCTTTCTTCTCTAAACGCATTAATCCTAGTGAGTTTTATCCATGGAGGCAAGTAATATTTCAAACATTTTATCACATTCGGTGAGCGACAGGCAGTGAGCGCTCAGCAGTGGGTGTATTGGAAATAGCTTGATTCACATTGACTTCTAAAGAGCATAGGCATATATTTCATTCACTTATTTAGCCTGGGTATGCAGAAGGTTCCATACCGCTATTTCCCCGTATTTCTTTGAGAACTTCAAATTGGAAAACATCTCGAATTATGGCCCATAAGAATTTGAATACGTTTATCGATTTGCTCAGAAACGAAGGTGAATTAAAAGATATTGGCATTGAGGTCGACCCCGAATTAGAAATAAGCGCTATCGCCGACCGGGTAGTAAAACAGAATGGACCGGCGCTGTTATTCACCAATGTAAAAGGCCATCCTGACATACCGGTCCTGATAAATACCTTTGGGTCGAAACGCCGTATGGAAATGGCTCTGGGAACCGATGACCTGGATGATATCGCAGCTGAAATCGCGGATCTGATTCAACCGAACATACCGTCCTCTTTAATTGGCAAATTACAGATGCTCCCGAAGTTCGCCCGGCTGAAGGACACACAGACCAAGGTCGTACGGCACGGCCCATGTCAGGAAATCGTCGAGACGGAAAGCCCTGCTCTGTCCACGCTTCCGATCATCAAATGCTGGCCGGAGGACGGAGGGAAATATATTACCTTCCCCCAGGTGATCACCCGGCATCCTGAAACGGGTACGCGTAATGTGGGAATGTACCGGCTGCAGGTTTTCGATGATACGACCTTAGGATTACACTGGCAAAGACACAAAGGCGGCGCGCATCATTATCATGTGGCAGAAAAACTGGAACAGCGGCTGGAAGTCGCCATTGTCCTCGGTCCGGACCCGGAGACCATGTATGCTGGAACGGCGCCGCTGCCGGATGAGCTGGATGAATATATGCTGGCAGGTTTTCTGCGACGCCAATCGGTAGAATTGGTAAAATGTAAAACAGTGGACCTCGAAGTCCCCGCCAACGCACAGATTATCCTGGAGGGCTATGCTGAACCTGGAGAACGCCGGCTTGAAGGCCCGTTCGGAGACCATCAGGGGTATTACTCTCTGACAGATGAATATCCGGTTTTTCATCTGACGGCTATTACCAGACGGGAAAAAGCCGTTTATCCGACTATTATCGTCGGTCCGCCACCTCAAGAGGACGCCTGGCTCGGAAAAGCGACAGAGCGTATTTTTCTGCCCTTACTCCGGACTACGTTACCCGAGATCGTCGATATGAATCTGCCGGTTGAAGGTATTTTTCATAATCTGGCTATCATATCTATCGACAAACGCTATCCCGGTCATGCCCAGAAGGTGATGCACGCCCTCTGGGGGCTCGGCCAGATGATGTTCACCAAAGTGATCGTCATTGTTGATAAAGATGTCAATGTACACAATATGCAGGAAGTCGTCTGGCGTACAGGGGTTTCCATCGATCCTAAGCGGGATATCATGATCACCGAGGGGCCGTGCGACGTGCTTGATTTCGCCTCTCAAATAGCCGATTACAGTGGTAAGATGGGAATCGATGCGACGACCAAATGGCCGGAAGAAGGATTTACGAGGGGCTGGCCTGAACTTTTATCCATGCCTGATGAGGTGAATCAACGGATTGACGACTTGTGGCCACAGTTAGGACTGTAGAACGGCACGATCAACCCAACACCCGGCACCCATAAAAACACTGGCCCCGGCTCCCCGATCTTGGTCGAGGACAAGCTTCGCCGGGATGACGACCTTTTCTGAAACAGTGCTTATAAATGCCGACATCTTGATGGGGGTAACCTTGTTTGATACGTTAATTGCAAAGGCCGGGCTGACAGATATATATGAGAAGGTTATACATGAAGAGCGGTTATCATCTGATGATGGTCTGCGTCTTTATCAACATCCGGATTTATCGGCCATCGGGTATATTGCTAATCTACAGCGGGAACGTTTGCATGGGGACAAGGTTTATTTTGTCCGAAACCAGCATTTGAATTATACCAATATCTGTAATAAGGGGTGCCTGTTCTGTTCATTCTATGCCCTGCCCAAAGATCCGGAGGCATATGTCCTGTCTCCAGAACAGATACAGGAACGAATGCGGGCGTATGCCGACATCCCGATTTCTGAGATTCACATGGTAGGCGGCGTCAACCCGAAGCTGCCTTACGAGTACTATATCGATATTGTAAAAGCCATAAAAGAGGTCCGTCCCGATGTCTCTCTCAAGGCCTTTACAATGATCGAGCTGGAACAGATTCGTCGAATCGGCAAAAAGCCGATGGATGAAACATTACGGGATTTAAAAAAAGCGGGCATCGATGCGTTGCCCGGCGGAGGAGCGGAGGTGTTCAGCGAACGGGTGCATGAGGAACTGTTTCATGCTAAGTCCGATTCCGATAAATGGCTGGAGACGGCCCGGACCGCTCATCAGGTTGGCCTGCCTTCCAATGCCACCATGCTTTACGGCCATGTAGAACAGACAGAAGAGAAGGTCTATCATCTCACCCGATTAAGAGAACTTCAGGACGAAACGAATGGCTTTATGGCATTTATCCCGTTATCCTGGCATCCGGAGCAGACCGCCATTGACCATCTGCCGGGGCCGACCGGGCAGATGGACCTTCGCGAAATAGCCGTAGCTCGACTTATGCTCGACAACATTCCCCATATTAAATCATTCTGGATTATGAATACACCGGCGGTGACGCAGGTGGGCTTGTGGTATGGTGCAGATGATATGGACGGCAGCGTACTTGAATATGAAATTACCCGGGATCCGGATACCGATCGTATGCAGGCGTTGACGCAGACACAGATGCTTGATATGATCGCTGAGGCGGGGCGCCAACCTGTAGAGCGGGATGCGCTGTATCGTGTTCTTGATGTGCCGAAACCGGTGTTACCCCCTTATATGCAGGTCGATACCGAAAGATCCATAACCTCATGAACTAACGGAGCAGAACATTGATTACAGATATAGCAGAAAAAATCGGTGCTGGTGAGCGCCTTACCTATGACGATGGCCTGCGGCTGTTTTATCATCCGAATGTCACGGAATTAGGTATGTTGGCCGATCATGTACGCCGGCAGAAACATCCGGAACCGGTGATCACCTATAACATAGGCAGGAATATAAATTATACCAATATATGTTGGGTGCGGTGTAAGTTCTGTGCCTTCTATCGCCCTCCTGGTGACCAGGAGGGCTACACCCTGCCTGAAGAAGAGATTTTTCGTAAAGTGGAAGATTTAATTGATGTAGGCGGGAATGAGCCGGAGTCCTGTGAAATACTCATGCAGGGTGGTTTGAATCCGAAATTGAAAATTGAGTATTATGAACATCTCTTCTCGGAAATCACCCGTCGATATCCTGCGACCTATCTTCATTCCCTTTCTGTCGCTGAAATCGTCTATCTTGCCCACATCTCAAAATTATCGGTCGAAGAAGCGTTGATTCGGCTCCGTGACGCTGGTTTGAAATCACTACCCGGCGCGGGCGCGGAAGTCCTCGCCGATGAAGTGCGTGATGCTATCGCCTCCCGGAAAGAATCGACACAAGAATGGCTCGATGTTCATCGTCTGGCTCACCGGATCGGCATGAAATCAACCGCCACCATGATGTTCGGTTCGGTTGAGACGATAGAACATCGGTTGCAACATCTCCTGCGCGTACGTGAATTACAGGATGAATCACTGGACGTATCAGATGGCTATTTTACGGCATTCATCAGTTGGAGTTTCCAGCCTGAAGGGACGGAATTGCCTGATATGCGCAAGGCCACCGGCTATGATTACCTGCGGACCACTGCGGTTGCTCGCTTGATGCTGGACAATATAGAAAATATCCAGGCTTCTTACGTAACACAGGGACCTAAAATCGCCCAAATCGCCCTGCGGTACGGCATCAACGATTTTGGAAGCACGATGATGGAAGAGAATGTCATCAGTGCCGGCGGTGTAAGTTTCGTGATGCCCACAGACGAAATCGAACGGCTCATAGAGGATGCTGGATTTTCCGCTCAGCGTCGTAATACACGGTACGAAACGGTTCTTTCCCATTAAGCCATCCATGATCGGGCAAACGCTCTCACATTATCATATCACCGACCATATTATGCAGGGCGCTCTGGGTGAAGTTTACCTGGCTGACGATACAACCCAGAATCGTCAGGTTCTCTTAAAGGTCCTGTCGACGAAAATCAGGCGGGATGCCAATCGTATAAGAAGAATCCGGGAAGACGTTGAAGCCGCTGCCAAGTTATCCCATCCGGCGATGGCTCGAATATACGGCCTTGAACAGAGTGTCGACGATACCGGCCTTTCCATACAGTTTATATCTATAGGAATATATCCAAGGTCAGTGCCTCGCCGACCGGATTCCAGCGGAAGGCCTGTCTCTTCCCCTTATTCTGGCCTGGTTTTTCGCTATTTCGGACGCTCTGGTCGAAGCCCACCGGCGAAATATCATCCATCGCGATATCAATGCCCCGCTGGAGCCCCGATGGCCAGGTGTTTTTATGTGAAAGACAACACCTTAATGGCCGTTGCCATGGACATTGTTGACGGGGTAAGAGAAATTAAGAAACCTGAACGGCTGTTCAATGCCGAAGAGGTTGGGGTTCGTTTATTAGGCGAGTATCTGGAACCTGCTTACGACGTCGCTAAAAACGGCGAACGATTTGTTGTCATCCAAAGACGGTTTAATTCTACCATTAGGATGGTAGAAAACTGGACTGAAGAATACCGCAGCATCCATTCAATACCATAGTGGTTTCTATATGAGTTTAACACGTCTCAACGCCGTAAGTTATCTGAATACCAAACCTCTGGTTTATGCGTTAGAAGAACATTTGCTGGTTCATAACTTTCAACTTATATATGATGTGCCGTCCATATGCGCCCAGCAAATAAAAAAGGGGAATGCGGATGCCGGGGTTATTCCATCAATAGAGTATGCTCGAAGTGATGCGCCCTACGCCATTGTTCCGGATATTGCCATCGCATCCAACGGGCCGGTTAACAGTATTTTTCTTTTCCATACCGTACCTGTTGAGCATATTAAGACCGTGGCGCTCGATACGAGTTCCCGGACCTCGGTGGCCCTGACCCATATCATTTTAAGAGAAAAATATCACCTTCGCTTCACACCTATAGATCATCCCCCCGTCTTAGATCGGATGTTGTCTATCGCCGACGCGGCTCTGGTCATCGGTGATCCGGCGCTTGAATGCACAGATCGTCCTGAACCGCACCTCGACCTGGGTGAGGAATGGACGGATATGACCGGTTTACCGTTTGTATATGCTTTTTGGGCGGGTCATCACAATCGATTGGACGCATCCGATGTACATATTTTAATAGAGGCCAAAAAGATAGGATTAACGGCGCTTACCGATATTGCTGCTGTTTATGCCCGGACACATCGTGGATCATCGACATTTTATGAAGCCTATCTTCGAGATCACCTGCAATATGCCTTTGGCCTGGAGGAGCAAAAAGGCCTTAAGGCCTTTTACGAACGGGCCTACCAATATGATCTGATTGATGCCGTCCCTGAACTACACTTTTTTTAATCGGCACCATATTCTAAGGAGCCTGTCATGTCAGATAAATCCACGGTCGGTTTGGGTACCGGCACCAATCGGCGTCAAAATGTTCAGATCGCCGTAGAACGGGTAAAGGATCAGTTGGAAGCATGTATGCAGGACGAAGTCATGCTCAAACCGAATTTTCTATCGGGATCAAATCCGCTGGTATGTACCCATGTAGATGCGATACGAGGCGTGCTGGATGTCATTATGACGCTCTCCAAAAAACCAGAACGGGTTATTATTGCAGAAGGCGGTAATGAAGCCTATTCCGGCGAGGCGTTTCGGCATTTCGGATATACTGATTTACCGGGTGAATATGATATCCCGATCGATCTGATAGATTTAAACCAGGAAACCCGCTGGCGTAATACCAGGGTGTATATGATTGATGGATCCTATAAAACGGTCAGAATGCCGAGAACCGTGCTGGATTGTCCGTGTGTTATATCCGTTGCGGTCGCCAAGACCCATGATGGAGGCATGGTTACCCTGGCTTTGAAAAATATGATTATGGGCACCATCCGTAAAAAAGATCGGATCAAGGTACATGGATTCATCTCCCACAATGAGCGCGAGCATCCCCACGAAGCGCGTGCCCTCAACCGTAACCTGATTCGCCTGGCCCGCCATTTATATCCGGATTTCAGTGTAGTCGACGGTACCGTGGGCATACAGGGTAACGGTCCCGGCGGCACAGACACCATGGCCCATGGGTTGGCCGCAGCAGGGGCGGATACCGTGGCCGTCGATGCCGTCGTTGCCAGGTCGATGGGTTTTGAACCGCTGGAGATCGGCACTATTTTTTATGCCGATGGGATGGGGATGGGGATCGGAGATTTAAACCGTATCCTGGTTCTGGGCGGCAATGTGAATGATCATATCCACCCTTTTAAACCGCATGACTCCATTGAAAAACAACGACTATGGCAAATTGAAGGCGCCTGGGAAATGGCTCCGACGGGGTGAAAGTATTTGGTGATTTGGTGATTTACAATACCCACTTGCCCAATAGCCTTAGTGTTCCGGCAGGGCATCCACTACACGCAGGACTTCTTCTTCCGTATTGTAGAAATGCGGAGAAATCCTGATACCGCCCCCTCTCTTTGCGCCTATGATATGTTTACTTCGCAATGTAAGATGTAACGATTCAGTATCATAACGATCGCTCATAAAAGTTACGATGCCGGACCACTCCTCTTTCCCACGGGGACTCACGATTCGGTAGCCCTTATTTTGAAGATGGTCAATCAGGGTGCTGGTGAGCAACAGCAACCGATCCTGTATGTTTTCAACGCCCACCTCAAGGAGTAGATCCACAGCGGCTTTTAACGCATATATGCCCATAGTATTCAGGGCGCCGCATTCAAACCGTTGTGCCGTCGCGGCCGGTGTGGGATCGTATGAATCATAATCCCCGGCCTCTTTTATAGAATGCCAACCTACCTCATAGAGGTGAAGTCGTTCAATCATATGCGGGGCGCAATAAAAGACCCCAATCCCTTCCGGCCCTAACAACCACTTATGGGCATCGGCGGTCAGGATATCGACTGGGGTTTCGATTACATTAATCGGAACCTGCCCCAACGACTGAATTGCATCAACAACAAAATACACCCCTTTTTCCCGGCATATAGCGCCAATAGTCCCAATATCGTTGCGGAATCCATTGCCAAACTCAACATGACTTATGGCCACCACCCTTGTTTTATCGTCTATCATGGCGTGGATATCTTCCGGAACGATCCGGCCATGATGTGACTTGACGAAACGGGTTTCCACGTCTCGTGATGTCAGATTTAACCAGGGCAACACATTAGACGGAAATTCCATATCGTTGACAATGACATTCTCTCCCGGGTGCCAGTCGATACCATTTGCAGCAAAACAAATACCCTCTGATGTATTTTTTACGAGCGCAATGTCATCTGCTTCTGCATGGATTAACTGGGCTACTGCCCTGCGTGTATCCTGCACCGTCAAATCCCATTGGGCGTAATGTGAAGCTGCAAACTCATTGAAATCCTTTACATATTGTTCAACGGCACTACGGACGCGTCGTGAGATGGTACCGACTGCAGCGTGATTTAAATAGGTGATCTGGTTTACAACCGGAAATTCCTGGCGGATTTGATGTAGGTCGAACATATAGATTCCTGAATGATAAGTTCAAGTAAAATACCCCCGGCAAGCTGGAGGCTGACCGGGGGTATAAAAAATAGAATAGCTTGTATAATTAGAAGCTGTTGACAGCTTCGTCTACGGTATCGAAAATATTAAACACGGAACCCAGACGGGATATGAGTACGTTTTCGGTACGTTCGCTGAGATTCGCCAGCTTTAAGTCTCCGCTGGTCTTCCCGTAAGGATTTTGCACCGCCGACCAGGGCGCCTACACCGGCACTGCTGATATAATTAACGCCGCCAAGATCTGTCACCACTTTGTATGCACCGGATTCTTTCAGATCACTAAACCGATCCACGAAATCAGACACTTGCGGATCATTTAAAAACTTTCCGCTGAGTTCAATTACCATAACGCCATTTACCATACGTTCGTTCATGGCCATATACATGTCCTCCGTGAGATGTAAGGTCTAACGCATTTGACATGTAGAGTTGGTCTAACCATAATTTTATATTTTGTGGACGGATAAATTTAATGTATACATTCCAATTTTGCAAGGATAAATAAGATTGGTCAAATTACAAATTTCAAATATCCAATAAGAGGACGATCAGCTTGACAGAATTTCCATTGTATCCGATTCATCTGATTTATACCCCGGGCAGAATCCACTCTCAATATACGGGCATGGACTTCGTGAGATGACAACACGCACGCCGGACCGCGTTAAAGCGGCTTTTAGTATGTCTCTGGCTGCGGTAGTGTCCCAGGGATCAATAGATTTCGCAAAGGTGACCGGGCAGGCCTGAACGATCTGTTCGATACTGAGAGAAGTCGTCACGTGCCCCAACTCGGATCCACCCAGGTTCGGAGAGGGTTGAAAACCGGATAAGGCTGTCGTCGAATTGTCGAGAATGATAACCAGCAGGTTTGAGCCCTGATGGGCGACGTTAAAAAGGGCATTGACCCCGAGGTGAAAAAAATCTGAATCGCCGACCACGGCGATCACGGGGTCTGTCACCCCCGCGAGGACAAGCCCTGAGGCAATACCGATACTGGAACCCATGGAGTATTTTATATCGAGTATCTCAAAAGGGGGCGTATTGATTTTAATCGCACAGCCCGGGTCGACCACGTAAACAGGGGATAGGCCGGATGATTCGCTCAGTTCATTCAATATTTGAAATACAGGCGTATACGGGCAATTTTCCGGTAAACCCGCCTCGCTGGGCATGACTTTTTGTTCTTCTTCGGGTGAGAACACGTGTGCAGGCGAATAGCCGGGCCAGAATTTGGGGAGCGCTTCGGCAATTTGCCAACGGAACAACTCCCCTTCTCTATATACAAGTTGATCATGTTTTCCATGGACAGGCGTTCGAAGTCCGGCATCATAGGCCATCGATTTAATCAGGGTCTCAAGAAACGGTTCGTTTTCTTCCAGGATCAATACCTGTTCTACGGATTGCAGGAAATCGGTAATCGTTTTTGCAGGCAGTGGCCAGATGGTCCCCAATTTTAAAATAGACACCTCAGATAAATCTACGTCGGTCAACACATCCATTAATTTGGTGAATATCATTCCTGCTGCAATGATTCCATAGGCCCCGACCCCGGTTACTTTGTTAAAGGATGACGTCTCATAGTTCGATGAAATCGCATCTATCCGTCCGTGGAGACGATGATGACGTTGTACCGCATTTTTCGGTAAGGAAATCCATCGCATTACATGCCGTTCAAAAAGATGGGGCGTGACTCTGGACGTAATGGGTATGTCCGGCAAATTTACTACTTCTTTCATCGCACCGAAGGACTTGGTAATCCTGACAATGACCGGCATCTGCATGTCCTGAGATAGTTGGAATGCATACCGGGTCATCTCAATCCCTTCAGAGGGGGTTGCCGGCTCGAGCATCGGCAACTCGGCGCCCCAGGCAATCGGTCTGGTATCCTGATCGTTCTGAGAAGCCCAGGCGCCGGGATCATCCCCCAACAATATGACCAATCCGGCGCCGACATCCGTCAAGTTGGCCACCATCATGGGATCAAGAGCGACATTGAAACCAACCCCTTTACATCCCATCAGAGCAGGCACTCCGCCTATCGACGCGCCTACAGCCGTTTCAAACGCGACTTTTTCATTGGTGGACCATTCGACATGCAGTCCATGCTTTTTAGCCAGGGTAGCAAGATATTCAATGGTACCACTGCTGGGTGAACCGGGATAGCTTGTCGATACGGCCACGCCTGACATCAAAGCGCCATAGGCGATACTCACATCCCCTGTAATGGTCATACGTTCCATATTTACTCCGGAAAGCAGGCAGCAGATAGCAAATGGGAGCAGGGTGGAATTTATTTGCCCATTTGCCCATATTATATCATTTTCACACTGTAGAATTGATCGGCGAATGTATGACTCAATGAATTAAACGTCAAGGGTTTTCTCCCTCCCCTCTTGCATAAAAAACCTTGCTCCCTTGGGGCCTAAATGGTATGTTGTACCATCCGCAGATTATGTTGTTAATTCGATCCTTACAATCTTATTTCTAATTAGTAATACAAATCATTCACACGGTAGCCGGACATATTGATGGAGTACACACATGCCTCAAAAAACCCGGAAACAGAATAAGAAGAGCAGGAAGACAAATTCAAAACAGATCGCCTCAAGTAATGGTGTTCATAATCAGAAGGCGGAGACCCTCAAAGAATTGGAAGAGATACTAAAAAGCGTCGGACCTGCTGCCGTGGATAATGAAGCATACTGGCAGGCCGTACGTAATCAGTTTCTATATAATGGAGTACATTTATATACGAACAACGGTACTATCGGCATCCTGCCACATATGGTGCTGCAATCTCAAATTGAGACCTTGAAAAGAGCGGAAATTCAATCTGCAGAGCCTTCACCTGTTCACTATCCGGGCGGCGGGGAAGCCCGTCCGAAACTGGCAGCCCTGATTAATGCAGATCCTTCCGAGGTCGCCTTCACCCGAAATTCCACTGAGAGTATGAATATCATTGCGATGGGACTTGATCTGAAGCCGGGCGATGAAATTCTTACGACGACGCATGAACATTCCGGTGGTTGGACCTGCTGGCAGAACCGCCAGATTCAGTTCGGCAATCCGATCCGTAAAGTCGACTTGCATGATCCTCCGGAAGATGAAGACGAGATCGTCAATCTGTTTGAAACGGCTATCCGACCTGAGACCAGGGTACTCAGCTTCTGTCATATCACCTGTACCACGGCCTGGCGGTTACCGATAAAGAAAATATGCAAGATGGCCAGGAAGCATGGTCTTATTACCGTCGTAGACGGCGCTCAATCGATTGGGATGGTTGAAGTGGATGTTAAAGATATGGGATGCGACTTCTTTGTCAGCAGCACCCATAAATGGTTGTTTGCGCCGAAAGGCTCCGGGATGTTGTATATCGATGATGCTGCAGAAAATCTGATTGGTCTCGGCTATTTTACCCACGGCGGCCGGTTAACAGCTGGACGATTTGAAAACCACGGCTCCCAAAGTCAGGCGCCTATGGTTGGTTTTGCGGTGGCGGTCGATTTTCATAATGTCATAGGCGGTTCACTTATAGAAGACCGTGGAGCGACTATGGCGGAATATTTGAAGTCACATCTTTCAGACATCCCGGGTGTTAAGTTGTGGACGCCCATGAGCCGTGAGCTATCCGCATCGATGGCCTCTTTCTCCATCGGCGGCATGTCGTCATCTGATGTCTGTAATCCTTTGCGGGAACGGTATAAAATTCAGAGCCGCGGGCTCCATGAAGGCGGTTATCACGGGGCACGGATGTCCTGTGCTATCCACAATACCTATGAAGAGATGGATAAAGTAATCGAGGCCATCAGTGAGATCGCAGCGAACCGATGTTGACCGCAAAGCGTATTACAGGTGAATGAAGCTATGAAAGGACGAAAGGGCGAAACAATGAGATTATGGTTTTTGATGTAAGCCAACTTAAGGTGACTTAGAGCCCTTTGGGGTTCGAAGTTTCGTAGTTTCGTAGCTTCGATAGATCTTACGCAGTATATAGGAGTAACGTATGTCAGATACCTCTTTGACGCTTCAATCTCTGATTGAGCGATTACGTGATATTCATCCCGATGTGGTGGCCTTTCGCATCAAACGCGACGGTGATTATGTGGAATTCACACGTGGCGAGGTAGCCCAACGGGCGGCAGCGCTCGGTGCGCATCTAGCCTCATTGGGTGTGCAGCCAGGTGATCGGGTCGGCTTGCTCTCCGATAACCAGCCTGAATGGGGCATGGCGTATCTATCGATAGTGGGGCATGGTATGACGGCGGTGCCGATAGATCGGCTTCTCAAACCGGGTGAATATCAGCGTATTCTGGAGGATTCGGGCGCCCGGGCGATCATCGTATCGGGTGGGTTTATAGAGGATGTCCGGAAAATCAAAGATTCACTGCCGAATTTAGAACATATCTTACATCTGGAAGATACCGTCCATCAGGAGCAGAACGGCGTCGCCCCGGATTACGTGGCCGATCCGGATGATCTTGCCGTGCTGATTTATACCTCCGGGACGACCGGCCAGCCTAAGGGCGTCATGCTTTCTCATAAAAACATCATGTCCAATGTCGTTTCCTGTACCCAGTCCATTTCCTTCAGTCGCGGCGACAACTTCCTTTCGGTTCTGCCGATGCACCATACCTTCGAGTGTACTGCGGGCTTCCTGGCACCGATCTACGAAGGCGCAGCGGTGACCTACGTAGGCAGTCTCAAGTCGCGAGATATTATTGACACCATGCGAGATACCCAGGCGACGATCATGCTGGCCGTGCCGTTGCTTTATGAGAAAATGCACGCGGGTATTTTACGGAAAATAAAGACGCAACCGCCTCATTTGAAAACCATACTCAACTTAAGTATGGGCGTCGTGAAAGTGGCGGAAAAATTCAATAAAAAGATCGGCCATGCCGTCTTTCGCAGTCTCCGGGAAAAGGGGGGATTCGGGTCCATACGTTTTTTTATTTCAGGCGCCGCCGCCTTAGCGCCTGAAGTGGCCCAAGGTTTTGAGCGACTGGGCATGGTCATCCTTCAAGGGTATGGGTTGACTGAGACCTCTCCTGTCGTCTCGGTCAATCGGTTCGGCAGCCCCAAACACGACTCGGTCGGACCGGTGATCTCCGGTGTTGAGGTGAAGGTTCTCAATCCGGATGAAACGGGGGTAGGTGAATTGATGGTCCGGGGGGACAATGTCATGCTCGGTTATTACAACAATACCGAAGCCACGGAGGAGGTGCTCAAAGACGGATGGCTCTATACCGGCGATTCCGGTTGGGTGGACGAAGATGGTCACATCCATATTGCAGGCCGGTTGAAAAATGTCATCGTGACCAAAGCCGGGAAAAATATATATCCCGAAGAAATAGAGGGTGAACTGAGCCTGAGCCCGTACATCGCAGAGGTTCTGGTGTTCGGGGCCGTTAAAGCATCGTCGGGTGAAGAATATGTTAAGGCCATCGTCGTACCCGATTACGAATATCTGGAGCAGGAAAATATGGACACCGATGAGGCCTTCCTCACAACTCTTTTAGATCAAGAAATACGGGGACGATGTGCGAACCTGGCTGATTATAAGCGCGTAAAGGAATTTGAGCTCCGTAAAGAAGAATTTCCCAAAACATCCACCCGGAAAATCAAGCGTTTTCTCCTTCAACAACAAACCCAATAGCCCCAGACTGCTTCCCCTCAGTTGAGTTAAGGTTGTCAATCACTCGAATGGTTCATCATTCCAGCCAGAAAAAACAGACCGCGATCCACCCTATCAGACTCACGATTCTGTTGGGCTTACTGGGTTTTTCCGTATTGTGTCTCTTTGTATCCCGTGTCCACGCGATCCGTTTACTGGCCCCGTCGGTTCGGGCTATTATCGGTAACGGCATTGGCGAACTCGATTCAGATGACCAGTATCTCTGGATGGGCACGGATGCCGGACTCAGCCGGATTGAACTGGACGATTTCGAATTTGACAATTGGACCACTTTTACCACAGATGACGGTATCAGTGGGAACAATATTACGGCCATGGACATCGGTCATGGGGAAGTGTGGGTGGCTGCAGCCCATGATAGTTCCATAATGCAATCTGAAGTTGGGGACGGGATCAGTGTCACGCGGGACGGAGGGGATAGCTGGACGACGTTTCGTCCCGAACGAGGCGCCGGATTGGCTAATACCGTATGGGGCCTGGCCGTCACGCCAACCACGGTGTGGGCTGCCGCATGGAATGCATTTGGTCTATTCGATACGGGTTTAATCCGAAGCAAGGATGGTGGCCTGACCTGGAACGCTATCAATCCGAACCCGAATCCAAATGGCGAATTCACTTTCTCAGTTCTGGCAGACGAACCGCGAATTTGGGTCGGCACCGCCGGTGGTATCGCCAGGTCGACTGATGATGGTACGACCTGGGCAGTGTCTACAACAGCTGATGGTCTCACCGGCCCCTGGGTTTTTACGATGGATATTCAGGTCATTAATGGGGACTCAACCATCTGGGCAGGGTCGTGGACAACCGGACAACCAGGTGAGCGATACGGCGTGGTACGGTCTCTAGATAGTGGACTATCCTGGACGGAAGTTGATACTTTCGCCAATATACAGGCGATTGATTTCGCCTTTGTGGATTCCACCGTCTGGGTTGCAACCGTCTCCGGTCTCTGGTTATCGACCGATGCAGGACAGCATTGGCAACGATTAGATCAGGCAGACGGACTGGCCAGCGAAGACCTCGTATCGGTGCACGCCCTTGGGGATACGGTCTGGACAGGATCAGCCCAGGACGGCTTGAGTACGTCCTTCAATCGCGGTGGGACCTGGGAGGTATCACGGGCGTCTGTCCCAACAGTCACCCTGGGGGCCCCTGCGCGGGCGGACACCATAGAGACCTATGCTTTCCCCAATCCATTCTCGCCCATTAATCACGGTGCAGTAAGAATACGCTATAGTATAAGTACAGGGGCGGATGTGACCGTTGAGATATTCGATATCGCCAACCAACGTGTGATATCCTTATTGGTCAATCAGTCTCAGGCATCTGGGGAACAGTTTGTGCGCTGGGATGGCAGGAATGGACGGAACATCCGGGTCGCCAACGGCGTTTATTTTTATACCATATCTACACAGACCGGCTTACAGGCCTTTGGTAAAATCGTGGTTCTGGATTAGGAATGATATGTTGAGCAAAGTAAACACGTGGAAAAGCGGAACCACGGAGGGCACGGACAAGGCACGCAGGACACGATGTCTATTAAGGGTTGTTATGTGTTTCATGGTGACCGTCCTGGTAAATCCCGGCCTGGTATACGCACAGAGTGGAGGGGATAGTGGGTCGTTTCTTCGGCTGGGCATTGGTATTCGCGCGTTGAGTATGGGCGGCGCTTTCACCTCTTTGGCCGATGATGCGGGCGCCGTATACTGGAATCCGGCAGGGATGGGCATGTTGCATGCCACACGGCGTCAGGGCTCGCTGATGTACAGGTCCATGTCGCTCGATCGCCGGCAGGTCGCTATCGCCTATACTCAGCATCTCTCAGAAAACGGGGGTGGGGTGGGGTTTGCCCTGATCCATCTGGGCGTGGATAATATCGACGGCCGTAATATCAACGGTCAGAGGACAGGATCTTTGTCGGCCTCTGAGAATGCGATTCTTTTGTCTTTCAGCCCTGATATCCATGCTCGGATTTCAGTTGGACTTACCATGAAACTGCTGGTATATCGTCTCGCCGGTCAATCTGCTAAGGGCTTTGGGGGAGATATCGGATTTATAGCTCGTCCTATTGATCCGCTGTCGGTCGGCTTTATTTTCCGGGATGTGGGCACGCGGATAACCTGGGATACTGCCGGATTATTTTCCCGCAATGTCCAACGGAGCGAAACCCTGCCCCGATCATTTACGATCGGCGCTTCTTATCGTTTCTGGCAAGAGCGGATGACCGTTGCTGTGGATATCGAATCTGCTCAACGTCGGGATTCGGAAGTACATATCGGGGCGGAATTCAATCTGCCGGGACAATTTGCGGCGAGGACAGGATTGAGAGGGGGGCAATTTACTGCTGGGACTGGCTTCGTCACTTCATACCGATCCACCAGCGTGCGTCTTAACTACGTGTTTCTAAATGACCGGATAGGCGCAGGGGATACGCACGCTATCGAGTGGGAGGTTGGGTTTTGAAAAATATCAATCCGGCAGGTGGCCAGGTGGGCAGGTGGGCAGATGGGCAGGTTTATACTGTCCGATATATCATCTTTCTTTTGCTCATCGGGAGTCTATTGCCCGGATTATGTTTTGCCCAAGCAGGGCAGACGGGGATGGCGTTTTTGAAAATCGGAGTGGGGACGAGGGCGGCGGGGATGGGAAATGCGGCTACGGCCATTGTGGATGATGCCAGCGCCTTATTCTGGAATCCTGCGCGGATCACGGCAATCAAAGGCTTTGATGCGACATTTATTCATACAAGCTGGTTTCAGGATGTATCCCATGAATTTATCGGCATCGTGGCGGGTAATGGGGTCTCCGCCGTGGGCTTCGGCTTTACCATCATGTCCGTAGACGGTATCGAGCGAAGGACCAATACACCGTCCCAGCAACCCCTGGCAACGTTCAATGCATATGATGTGGTATTATCCGGATCGTATGCCCGTCGTATTACTGAAACAGTGAGTGCTGGTATCACCTTGAAAGGTCTTTCCGAAAAAATTCTGTTCGAGACCGCTTCAGGAGTCGCATTTGATCTAGGCGTGGCCTATCAGGGGCTGAATCAAGGACTGATTCTGGCGGGTACCATCCGGAACATCGGTCCGCAGATGTCGTTTATTCGAGAGAAATTCGATCTGCCGAGAGAAGTTCGAGTCGGTACAGGCTATAAACCACCCATTGATCTATTTCAGGATCGCGTGCTGATTTCAGCAGATATCAGTAAATACAAAGGGGAACCGATACGGCTTAATATGGGAAGTGAATATACATACCAGCAGCGGTTTTCCATTATGATCGGTTATCAGACAAGACAGGATCAATCCGGTTTTACTACCGGTTTCCGTGCTCAATTTCACCCCTATCGCATCGACTATGCCTTTGTTCCGTTTAGTGCGGGGCTCGGCAACACGCATCGATTTGCTATAGGCATACGATGGTAAAGTTATAGGATATTTGTTATGGATGATACGCAAGACCGTGACCAGGTTCCTTTTCCTTCTGAAAGACCTGCGATCACCTCTTCAAATGGTTCAACCCCGGGACCTCACACGATCTATTGGAAAAAACCATTGATTTTCTTTGTCTGCACCGTGCTGACCACACTTATATCCGGTGCGATTATGGAATACCCAAGGATTAACGTCGTCTATCTTATGTTCTCATATCCCTCCATCATTCTTAAAGGGGTGCCGTTTTCACTGTCCAT
>Ga0066376_10001994_pt1 | contig 19389 bp, 12 predicted proteins | sample Knorr_S15_td_Bot_FD_77009 | JGI IMG/M metagenome (GOLD analysis project Ga0066376, IMG submission 77009) | Marine microbial communities from Southern Atlantic Ocean transect - Knorr_S15_td_Bottom_ad_5009_LV_A | ecosystem: Environmental > Aquatic > Marine > Oceanic | place: Southern Atlantic... | reverse complement strand
TTGATCCTCCTTATTTTATTGATGGCATTACTTACTCCACGTACATGGCAAGCGTTATTGGAGTTAAAGAAGAAATGACAGATGTGATTACTCTTGAGGCAACAGAAGATCCTACAATCTTTGCTTATGTTATAGACTTTGCAAATGCACAGGAAGGCTCTGACTTTTGGCTCTTTAAAAATATTATAGATTGGGGAGCAAGTATGCAAGATCTTGCTGTGCTTATAACATCTGAGAGTGGAGTAAAGGTATCTTACAGGAAAGATCCTGAAAATAGCCGGGTCATTATATACGGAAGTTCGGCTGTTGAGGTATCCTATAGATTTACTGCTCCTCGGTTTGACCACTCAACCTGGACCAATATTTCCGACAACCAAGGATCAGGATTCGTTCGTACAGATACTGTTCTTTCAGGCGGAGCACTTGATCTTTCAATTCTTACCCTTGATACGGATATTGCTTTTGGCTCGTCTCTGAGCTTTATGAATGAAGCTGCTGTCTCTGCGTTTTCTCTAGTTGTTGATTCCTCATCTGACTCTGATGTACTAAAACTTATCACTGCTTCGGGCGTAACTCCATTTACCATAGATTCTCTGGGCAATGTAGTATTGGGTACGGCGAGCACCATAACTACAATTAATGGTATAACCAAGATAGATACTACAGTGCTTGGGTCTGGTAATAACAATGCTTTATGTCACTTAGGTTCTGGCGCGGCAGGTGAGATCTTGGGGGATTGTCCTGGAACACCAGCTGATGTTGCAGAGTACTATGAGACCGATGGAACAGTACAAGCAGGAGACGCTGTTGTTCTCGTTCCATTTAATGAAGATGGTAGTGTTTCAACTGAACTTAGGGTAAAACAAGCTGTTGCTGGAGAAGAGACACTTGCAATTGGAGTAGTTTCTACATTGCCCAACCTTGCTATTGGAGAGCTAAAAGATGCTGAGTATCCTAAGCCAGTAGCTTTAGTTGGACGTGTTCCTGTACGAGTATCCACAGTAAATGGAGTTATTGAGCCTGGAGATTCTCTCGCGTTATCTGATATTCCCGGAGTACTGGTAAAAGCAACTAGCGTCGGTGTTGTTATGGGAAGAGCTATGGAAGGCTTTGATGGAACTGTAGTGCGTTCTGTTAAAACAGAAGAGTTAATTGAGTATATGGAAGGAGGTAAACAGCACCAGCGTCAGATCGAGGAGACAAGACAAAAACTCCAAAAGGCAATTGATTCATTAAAGCGCGAATTTTTAGCAAATGAAGGTCTTATCTTAATGTATGTTTCTATTGGGTGGCAAGGAAACGATTTGAGTCTTGAGGAGCAGCAAGGGCAACTTATAAATATAGATAAAGAGCAACTAAGGCAAGGTCTTGGAACCCTTGGTCTTGTGGTAAATCAGGATGGAATACTTGAGGTAGGAGAGGTAAAGACTCAAAGAATAGAAATAAAGAACCCATATGGTATTACTATTTACGATACAATTACCGGTCAGCCACAGTGCGTAATTTCACAGAGTGGTCAGCTTCGAGCAGTAGCAGGTAAGTGCGATGGTCTTGTTGCCAATGTTCAGGTTGAAGATACTACAGCCCCTATTATTACCTTAATTGGATTAAGTTTAGTGGAGATTGAGCAAAACGCTGCATACCAAGACACTGGAGCTACAGCTACAGATGATATTGATGGAGATATTACAGCAAGCATTGCTATCGTAAATCCTGTAGACACAGCTATCCTTGGTGTTTACACGATAACCTACAATGTTTCAGACACAGCTTTGAACGCGGCAGTAGAGATTACAAGAACGGTGAATGTGGTTGAAGTTGTTTCTGAACAAGCTCCTGATACCACGGCCCCAGTTATTACTTTACTTGGGGAGGCAAATGACGAACTTCAAGTTGGAGAGGAGTATATAGATGCAGGAGCCACAGCTACAGATGATATTGATGGAGATATTACCTCAAGCATTGTTACAGTAAATCCCGTAGATATCAGTACTGAAGGAAGCTATACCATAACGTATAACGTTACGGATGCAGCTTTAAATGAAGCAGTAGAAATTACAAGAACTGTAAGTATTGTGTCAACACCAGAGCCAGCAGATACTACAGTTCCAGTCATTACTTTATTGGGTGAAGCAACAATAGAGATTGAGCAAAACGCTGTATACCAAGACACTGGAGCCACAGCTACAGATGATATTGATGGAGATATCACGTCAAGCGTTGTTACAGTAAATCCTGTAGATACAACTGTCCTTGGCAGCTATACAATAACCTACAATGTTTCAGACACAGCTTTGAACGTGGCAGTAGAGATTACAAGAATGGTGAATGTGGTTGAGCCTGCGCCAGTAGAAGAATCTGTAATTTAGTATGATGCAAAAACTTTTCCTACACAGCGAAGGGGTTTTTATATGAAACAAACAATTATTCAAATAAGTGTAGGAATCTTTTTTGCTGGAGCTGTCTTGAGTATGCCTTTTTCCATTATTACAGCTCAAAAAGATTCTTTTTTTCAAGAAAACCTTGTTTCAACTGATCAAGCAGAAGATGTGGAACGCCTCCAAGAGATTCTGGAGTCTGAGGGATTATTCTGTGAAGGATGTAATGTTATCGGATACTTTGGATACTGGATACAAGCGGGACTTATGAATCTGCAGGAAAGATATGAGCTATCAATAACAGGGATTGTGGACAAGGAAACCAGGGCAAAGCTTAATGAAATTATTGGACCTGTGGAACCAGAACAAGCACCTCTGTCTTTACCAGAGAGCTCTATTTCTCCCGAAGTAATAGATCATCCAATAAACCAAGAGCAATCTATTGCATCTTCCCTGATAGTACAAGAGCTTGAGTTGCAAATTATACAACTGGAACCAGAACAAGCACCTCTGTCTTTACCAGAGAGCTCTATTTCTCCCGAAGTAATAGATCATCCAATAAACCAAGAGCAATCTATTGCATTTTCCCTGATAGTACAAGAGCTTGAGTTGCAAATTATACAACTTCAGATGCAGATTGCAGAATTTACAGAGCAGTTAGCTGTATTTTTAGCAGAGAATTCTATTGCTACAGCTCAAGTGGACTTCTCTTTTGAAAAAACTCTTGTTCTAACCGACCAGGCAGAAGACGTGAGTCGACTGCAAGAGATTTTAGAATCAGAAGGATTGTATTGCTTGGGATGTCAGGTTACTGGATATTTTGGATACTGGACACAAGCAGGACTCATGGATTTGCAAGAAAGATATGAGCTATCAATAACAGGGATTGTGGATGAGGTAACCCGGGTGAAGTTAAATGAGCTCGTTGGTCTTGCAGGATCCCAAGGACAACCCGTACCAAAAGAACCAGACCCCAGTACTGAAACCGATGTCTCAACAGACTCTGATGAGCCTACTTCTATAGAAGATTTAGAAGAGTTAGCTTCAGCATCATCACCAACGCCATCGCCAACGCCATCGCCAGCACCATCGGGAGGTGGAAGCCCTTCTTCATCAGCACCTGACGCTACCGCTCCTTCCGCTATCACTGACCTTGCTACTTCAAATCCTACCTCTTCATCTGTGATACTTTCTTGGACAGCGCCAGGCGATGATGAGAGCACAGGCACTGCAGCACGCTACATTATTAAACTTTCAACGGTACCTATTACGACTGCTACTTGGCAGTCAGCAAATTTTCTTGAATATAGGGTTCTAAAAACTGCAGGATCGGCAGAATCGATGACTGTATCAGGGCTCTCTGCGGGAACTACATATTATTTTGTCCTACGAACCCACGAGGTAGAATTTGATGTAGCAAGGTCAGTGATACCTCCTCGTGGGGAAGTACCTAACAAATCTTTGCTGTCTAATATGGCAAGCACGACAACACTTTCCGCGGCAGATATCATTGCCCCCTCTTATATTATTGACCTCGTTGCCTTAAATCGTACCTCTTCATCTGTGATACTTTCTTGGACAGCGCCAGGCGATGATGAGAGCACAGGCACTGCAGCAAGTTATGAGATCGTGTATTCTACCAATTCGGAGATTTCTAAGGAAAATTGGCGTGTGGTAACTCAAGTAAGCGGAGAGTCAGCGCCAAAAATTGCCGGAGCAACAGAAATTTTTACTATATCAGGACTCTCTGCTTCCACTTCATATAACTTTCGTATGAGGACGAGCGATGAAGCACCGAACTGGTCTAAACATTCCAACGAACTACATATTCAGACACTTTCTCCCGAAGAGGATGACACCAGTCTTCCTGGTCCTGTAGCTGATCTTGCTGTTTCTAACCCAACTACTTCTTCTCTTGATTTATCTTGGACTGCGAGTGGAGACAATGGAGATAAAGATACAGCAACAAGTTATGATATTCGATATTCTACCTCATGGATTACCCAAGAAAATTGGGATTCTACAATACAAGTAAGTGATGAACCTATTCCTCAGCCCCCAGGATCTTCAGAAACCTTTACCGTATCGGGATTATCAGCTGGAATCACGTATTACTTTCTGGTAAGAGTATTGGATGAGGCAGGAAATGAATCTGTTTTTAGTAATGCTACGAGCGCAGAAACATCCTCTGCTTCTCCCTCACCAGATCCAGTAGCGTGTGGAACGATTGCTGCAGGTAAACAAATCTACTTTGTAAGCACACAGAACATGCCCCAGATAATGCAAATTGATCTGGATCCCCAAGATGTTCAGCTGGGCGCAACCCAAATCGTGACCGTGAAAATTCGAGATACCAATGACAACGCTATTATCCAGGTAAGCGGAACTGCCAACATAGATTCTGACTCTGTTAATTTCTCACTTTCGCTTGTTGCAGGAACTGACTTGAACGGCACATGGGAGGGCTCTTGGTCATCTGCAAGCTCTATTTGCACAACCTACACTATACAAATTAGTGTGACAGGCACGAGTGGCCAATCCATCGTTGATCTCTCTCTTATTTAGTGATGCAGTAGAGTTTACGCTACAGTAAGCGACGGAGTTAATTTTAATAATAGTGTTTTTATCACGGTTGCTCGTGCTATTTAAGACAGGGCTAAAGCTCTGTCCGAGAAGTTAGAAAAACAAAAATATATAGACGCTTGCAAACATGGATGATATATTAAAAGTGTGCAGATGAAGAATTACATCCTCAAAAAACTTCCTCATATGGGGTTTTTTGCCCTTGTGGGGGTGAATATTTTTTTTGTTGTTTTTCTTTTTCAAAGTAGAGATGTACTAGAAGAATTAAGCAAGAAAGCTAATCCTTACCCAGAAATTGCTTTACTTGAGAGTCTGCCCACCCAGTCTTTTTTAGAACTGACAGAATATTTTAGTGGGATTGCGCGAGAAAAGGGAGGTGCATACGCTTTTGAGGTATTAAAGAGAGCATCAGTTCCGCTTGGTACTGATATGCATTTACTGGGACATGTTGTTGGTGGTATTCTCTATGCCCAAGACGGATTGGAAGGTATTAAGACATGCACCCATGATTTCAGAAACGCTTGCTCGCATACCATAGTAATCGGCTTGTTTTTAGAGCAGGGACAAGCAGCTCTTCCTCAAATAGCAGAGGCCTGTTATCAGGCTCCTGGAGGTTCTGGGGCGTATACCATGTGCTTTCACGGCCTTGGACATGGAGTACTTGCTCATGCAGGCTATAATTTAGAGAAAGCAGCGCAGCTCTGCCAAAAAACAGGCACGGCAAATTATAACTACAGAGAAAGTGCAGAGTGCGTGGGAGGCGCTCTTATGGAGATGATAGCAGGAATTCATGATAAAGATGCCTGGGCAAAGGAGCTCCCCAACTACCTGAAGACAGAGGAACCTCTCTATCCTTGTTCAGCTGATTTTATTCCAGCTGAAGCAAAGTACATGTGTTATGTGTATCTTACGCCTCACTTTTTTAAGGTAGTGGGCATAAATCTTTCAAGTCCCACGCCAGAGAACTATAGGGAAGCGTTTCGCTTCTGCAGTGAGATTCCGGTAAATGAAACAAGAAATAGAGATGCTTGTTATGGTGGTTTTGGAAAAGAGTTTGTTGTCTTGGCGCAAAATCGAGATATCCGAAAAATAGAAAGTATGACAGAAGAGCAGCTTCAGACAGTCTATGAATGGTGTCTTGTTGCAGACAACAAAGATGGAGTGATTTCCTGTATTCATCATGCTACTAATTCTTTATACTGGGGAGGTGAAAACGATCGGAGTACTGCTATACAATTTTGCAACCTTATTGGTGATCCTGCACATCAGGAGCCTTGTTTCAATAATCTCATAGGATCTATTCAAGCGTATATTCAAGATAGGGACTACAAAAATGAGTTTTGTGATGAACTGCCAATTTCTTATCAGGAAAAATGCAGGTTTTACCTTTTGTAATTATGATACGTTTTATGAAAAAGCATTGGAAGGCCATAACTTTAGTTTTGCTATTCGTGTTTATTATTTTGGAAATTGGTATGTTTATGTCACAAACCGCCATGTTTGGATCAAAGCAACTGGGTGTGCTTGCAGAGTATGCAGATAACATCATAAAAAAATGTGCTGGCGCATCATATCGACCCAGCTGCTATGATGAAGAAATACCAAAGCTCATGAGCGCTATTTCCATGGAGAAATCTTTTGAAGTTACGCGACTTGTTCAAAATGAGGACTCTGAATATTTTTACTGCCATATTTTAGGCCACGAACTGAGCACACGAGAAACTGCTAAGGATCCAGATAGCTGGAAAGAAGTTATTGAAAGATGTCCGAGCACTATGTGTTCAAACGGATGCATACACGGCGCGTTTCAAGAGCGTTTTCGGGCGGAGTCATTGCCGGATGCTAAGGTAGAGGAGCTAAAGCCTGTACTCGTCGATATATGTGAGAAGCGCCCTGGATGGGAGCCAACTGGGCTTGAAAGAGGGACATGTTACCATGCGTTGGGGCATCTTTCAATGTATATTACAGATGGCAATATAGAGAGATCAACGGCGCTCTGTAAGGAAGTGGTTCCGGCAAGTTATTCTCAGATTTGCTTTGATGGCGCTTTCATGCAGATTTTTCAACCCTTGGAGCCAGAGGATTTTGCGCTCGTTAAGGATAAGGCCCCTATAAAAGAAGAGCTTTTTTCCTTTTGTAGTGGGTTTCCCGATCAACAAAAGAGCTCGTGTTGGAGTGAGGGATGGCCTCTTTACTATAATGAGATAATAACGCCAGAGGGGCTGGTGGAGTTTTGTTCCAAGATACAAATTGATGGTCAAGAGAACAGATGTTATAATGCATTATTCTATGTTATAACCGCGCAGTTCGCGCTTAATGAGGAACGTGTTAAGGATTTTTGTAGTGGACTTATGCAAGAGCGAATGGGACAGTGTTTTGCAAACGCATCCTCTCGCATGATTGAAACAGACGCTCGTTTGATTGACCGGTCTATAGCACTCTGTGCCAAAGCAAATGTGCTGGGCGTAGGAGAAGAGTGCTATGAAGAGCTGTTGGTATATTCCACCTATAACTTTCACGTGGGTTCCCAGGATTTTTTCCAGTTGTGCAATGCGCTTCCTGACCCATGGAATACTAAGTGTTTTAATCGTTTATAACCATGCGAAATAAAATTTTAACCATTGGAATCGTTATTCTTATGGGAACTTCACTTGTTCTGGGATATGTTATTGTGAGGCAAAATACTTCAGAAGAATTAACAGATGGCCTTTCTCAAAGTAGATTTAGTACACTCGATGATCAGAATATAAAAACTAGAGAAGAGTTTTCTATTTTTCAGGTTGATCTTCCTTTGGCAAAGGAACTTGGAATAACAGAAGATGAATGGACTGCGCTTGCTCATCCCACACAAGACGCGTCTGTGGAGGAAAAACAGAGCCATTTTGAGCTTGTACAAAAAATTGCAAAAGAAGCTTTGATACTCGATATTACAGGGTGTAAAGCTGCAAATCCTGTGGTACTGAAAGTAAAACTTGATACTCCAATAACCGTGAAAAACCAAGATAGTATTGAGCATGCTATTGTATTTAACACAGATAACATATTTTCCATTCCCGCAAACACTACAGTGGATATTAAACCAGACTTCCAATTTGGGCTCGGTACTTATGGTTATGGCTGTGATCAAACTCCACATGCGATCGGAATCTTTTTGGTAACCCAATAATCTTTTGCAAAATCCTCTTGCCAGTATAGTAGGTATATCTTTTTGCTACGATATTAGCATAAATACAGTTTTTCGGGGCAAAGATAGACGATACCCTTCTTTTTTTGTAGAATTTAATTGATATGCTGCCTAAATTCCTTTTCCTCATATTAATTTTTTTAACGGTTTTTCTTGTGCTTGAGGCACGAAGCATATTTTTTTCAGTAAATCCTTCTGGGGAGATAGAGAATGATTCAAATATAGAAAATTCAGAAGCTTTGATAAATTTCCTTGAACAACAGCAATTTTGGGCAAAGCGTATTGATGAGACTGGAGGGACTCTTGCATACGAAGAGTTTAAGGAGAAATATGGATCGTATGATTTTGGTACTCAGCATGCGGGGGCACATGTTTTCGGAGAAGTTCTTTATGAAGGTGAAGGTATTGAGGGTGTGGCTATATGCGATAGCACTTTTTCTTTTGGATGCTATCACAGCTTCTTTCTTCGAGCTCTAAGCGAACATGGTAAAGATATTGTTTTGGAAATGGATGAAGCTTGTATTGAAAAATATGGCGTAGGGGGAGTTGGCTGTCAGCATGGTATAGGGCATGGTCTTGTGCAGTATCTAGGTCCTGATAGATTAGGTGAAGCTTTGGAAGTTTGCGCTACTCTTGCCTGGGAAAACCCACTTTTTGGATGCCAAGGAGGAGTATTTATGGAATATACGCTTCCTCTAGTATTTGACTTGGAAAATTCAGTTTTAGCGATAAAAGATATTGATAATAATAATCCATATGATGTTTGTCCTCAATTACCGGATAAATTTCAAGAGGCATGCTACTATTCACTTGGGCAGTGGTGGGAAAAATTCTTTACCTATGAAAAAATGGGTCAGCTATGTGCTAAAGTTGTGAACAGTAAGACAAGAGAATCCTGCTATCTTGGCATAGGAAACATTGTTGCGCCTTCAAGTAATTATAATATTCAAGGAGCAATTGATAGTTGCAGGAAAATGCCAGACTTTGAGGGAGAACTTGTATGCCGTGCGGGTGCTTCTTGGGCATTCTTTGCCTTACCTGAAATGCGCTCTGATTCTCTTAAGCTGTGCGAAGGTTTTAAAAACGATGATAATGAACATCTATGCGCCCAAAAATCTGATTTAGTAGGAGAGCGCAATTTATGAAAAAATTGTTTATATATGCCATTATTATTCTCTTAATAGTCGTTGGAGTATTTTTTATTGAGAGAAACTATACCAGGGAAAGCGCAGTATATACCATACAACTTCGAGAGAATGGATTTTCACCCCAAGAGCTTACCATACAGAAAGGTGATACCGTAAAATTTGTTTCCGAGAGTCGCATTTTCTGGCCTGCCTCTAATCTTCATCCTTCACATGCCATATATTCTGAGTTTGATCCAAAAGAGCCTATAGAGACAGAAGAGAACTGGAGTTTTCGTTTTAATAAACCTGGCGAGTGGAAATATCATGATCATCTTGCCCCTTATTTCACAGGAACAATAATTGTTGGTGAGAAAAACAAAGTTTCTGGGAATACTACAAAGGATGAGTGTTTTCGTCTCCACAGTTCGGTATATTGCTGGCAGGAAGAATTATTTGCGGTTTTGAAGCAAGAAGGTCTTAATGCAACATTTGATCGCTTAGCAATAATCTATAACAGAGATAAAGTCTTTAGAGATTCTTGTCATCAACTTACCCATAACATAGGAATTGCTTCCTATGCTGATTATCTTAAAGATAAAGATTCTGTACTTACTCCAAGGGCTTCTGTTTGTGGCAATGGATTTTACCACGGATTTATGGAGGCATTTTTGAGTACGAATCTCAACCCAGGCGAAGCAAGAGAGTTTTGTAAATATGTGGACAAGAAATTAACCTCTCAAGCCCCAGATGCAGCACTTCAGTGCTACCATGGTATTGGTCATGGCGCTATGGATATAGCGATAATATCAGGCTCTAAAGGGGAAAATGAAAAAGATTTTATAGAGCCTGCTCTTGAGATTTGTAGAGAGGCTTCTGACACAGAAGACCAGCTCTATCGCTGTGCTTCTGGAGTATTCAACGGTATTGCAAATTTCTATATAGAAGGAGAATTTGGTCTTTCCATAAATGAAGAAGATCCGCTTTGGCTTTGTCATGACCAGTCCGAAGAGTTTAAGCTCAGCTGCTATGGCAACATGAATTCTGCCTTGTATTGGTATTCCAATAACGACTTTTCAAAAGCAGTTCGTTATGTGGAAAGTATAAATGATGAAATTCAGGCAATATCTGCAGTCCGGTATCTTGCGGCGCTCGCCTCTATTTATGAAGGTAAAGATGTATCTACGGTAGTGACCGATTGTCGTTTACTGCAAGATAGCTTGCATCTTTCCTGTATTCAGGGTTTTGCGCATGGGTTCTTGGAACATGGTACTCCTGGTATTGAATATGAAGACGCACTAAATTTCTGTAGGTCAGATAAACTAACACAAGAAGAAAAAGATGTGTGTTTTCGTTATGCGCTGGATCTTGGTGGTTGGTATCCTGAGGAGAAAATAGGAGAAATCTGTTCTGGTGTAGAGGAAGAATATAAGGAATATTGTAAATAATGTTTAAGATTCTCAATAGAAAATCAATTGTTTTATTGTTTTTTCTCATACTTATTGCTGTGGGAACGGTATTTTTTATACGCAATATAGTGCAACAAAACGCAGGTATGATTGAAGCGTATGTTGCGAGCATCTTGGAGAAATGTTCTACAGGAGCGTCTTCTGGCGAGCGACGTATTTGCTATGAAGCACAAGTACCCAAGCTTCTTGATACTATTTCTCTTAAGGATGCCTTCCGCATTACTGAGCTCATTCAGGAGCAAGATACAGACTATTTGTGGTGCCATAATATGGGACATCAGATAAGCGAAAGAGAGTATGCAAAAGACCCAGCGCAATGGAAAAGTGTGATGAATCAGTGTCCCGTGGGAACTTGTTCAAATGGTTGTATACATGGAGCTATTCAGGCGCATTTTAGGGCAGCTTCTGTAAGTGGAGCACAACTGGAAAATCTAATACCTGATTTACAGAACCTTTGCGAAGAGCGAGAGGGCTGGAATCCAACGGGATTGGAACAGGCAAGCTGCTACCATGAATTAGGACATTTGTCGGTTTATCTTACAGGTTCTGATATTCATAAATCTGCTGAAATTTGTAATAGAGTTGGAATAAAAGATGATGGGAGAAATTTTCTACAAACATGCAATGAAGGTATATTTATGCAAGTGTTTGAACCACGTGATCCAGAAGATTTTGCATTGGTGTATAATCTAATTCCTCAAAAAGAAGTCCTTTCTTCCTGTGAGCAATTTGAGGGTGAGGAAAAGGGTGCTTGTTGGGAAAGAGGGTGGGGTGGCAATGCGTCGTCTTTTTGTGAACAATTCGTCGGAGAAATGGAATCGGCCTGCATACGAGAATCCTGGGTAGTATATGATAAAGAAAAAATTAAGACACCAGAAGGTGTTATTGAGTTTTGTTCGTATTCCCAAGACCCGAGTGAAAAAAGAAAGTGCTACAATGGCTTATTCTATTCCCTTATGTCTCTTTTTGAATTTGATGAAGAGCGTATGAAAAAGCTGTGCACAGGACTGCCCGAGGATGTTATGAGTCAGTGCTTTGCCAATACTGCATCCAGAATGATAGAAACTGACAAAGATTTAGTAGCAAGATCGATAGCAGTATGTGAATATGCTCGTAACTTTGGAGTTGAAGAGCAATGCTACCTCGAGCTTTTGTATTATTCAGACTTTTCATTTCACCCTGGATCAAAAGAACTTGAGCAGTATTGTAGTCATATTCCTGAACCCTGGAATACAAAATGTATAAATGGAGGCTAAAAAAGAATTTGAATTCCTTACTGGTTTTTTTGGAGTTTTTTAATTGATAATACATATTATTATGTGGAAAATTTTAATTAATAAATATTTCTGGATTACGGTAACTTCACTTGTTTTAATTGGGGGATTTATGTTTTCACAAGATGTATCACGTCAGTTCATTAGCTCACTTCAAACTGTATTGCCAGTGCTCAAAAGCGAAGGAGTTTCTAGCAATGAACTGACGCTCACTAAGGGAGCGAAAATTAAGGATGCAATAAACTACGATGTAGGATGTATGACATGGGATAAATCTGGGCAAGGTAAGCAAAACATCCAAACAGAAAGATGCTTCTATCTTGTAGATGTACTTAAAAGAGAAGGAGCCAATTCTGTATTGAAGCTCTTTGTTAGCTTATACGAGGAGGATCAAAATTTTGAAATAAGCTCTTGTCATTTATATACGCACAGTATAGGTGTGGCTGTTTTTCATGAATTTGGAGAAGGTGCATTGTCTGTAGATATGTTTGTATCAATGCCCGTGATGCCGGCTCGCTGTGCGATTAAAACCTATCATGGTTTTTTTCAGGAATTCCTTAAAGATGTTGCTGTGGATAAACGTTTACTAAAAGAAGCGCGTACATATTGCAATAAAGTAGAAAAAGATTCGCTCGATATTAGACATAATCTATTGCGAAATGAAATTCCGATGCATTGCATGATGGGGACGGGTTACGGAATACTTTATTCGCATGCTAAAAATGGATATCAAGAAAAAGAGGCTATTAATGCAGCGCTTTCAGATTGTGAAATATTTTCTGACAAAAAAAGCTTTTATATTCCATGCATTTCTGGTGTATATGAGGGTATTTCAATGCTATATTTGGCCATAGCGTCAGATGAACTATCGTGGAATTTACCTCAGGATCCGTTTGCATCATGCAGAGATGAAGAGAGTATTGAACGGAAAAACATTTGTTTTTTGCAATTAAGATCTTTAGCATGGACGCTGACGCCAGATCTTAAAAGAGTTTCCAGTCTTCTGGAAAGAGTCCAAGAGGATATATCTACAATGATGATGTATGAATTTAGTATTGCAGCAGCAGCATACTTTATAGGAGAAAAGAACTATAATAATGAACAAATTCTTAGCGAATGTCGTAAAGTGGAAAATGAGAATTTTCAGAATATATGTGTGGGTGCAAATGGGTATCGCATAGCAAAATTTAGAAGTGGAACAGAAGCAGTGGCGTTCTGTGAACAAGAAGACATATCAGTTAAAGAAAAAGACAATTGTTTCAGAGAACTTGTAAGTTCTTTCTTTAATAATTATAGCAAGGAAGAGAGTGATGATTTATGTGTACTTTTATATCAACCGTACCAATCAGACTGCGACAACTTGAGATGAAAAAAATTAAGATTCGTGTGATAATATAAAATTAATACTATAATTTTTATTCTTAGAAAAGATATTAAAATCATGCTTTGCGCAATGAATTTATCCCTGGTATACTCAAAACAATAAGATGAGAATTTTTGGCTATTTATCCATTGTTTATTTTCTTTTGGGCATGGTTTTAATGTTTCCTGGTTTAGCGTTTACTCACGGCACAGGGCAGTCACTTGAGAAAGTTTTGGGGGAATATAGGGTGGATATTGGATATAGTCCGCCAATCCTTGAGGCACGAGATCCATCTATTTTTGATTTTGACCTTCTTCTTGACGAAACAAGTGAGCGAGCTGTGTTTAGTGATATTTGGGTAAGGATTGTGCAAGGTAAAAAAACGGTGTTTGCCACTGGTATTCATAAGCCGGATTTTGGAAATATAACAATGGTATATAGTTTTCCAGAGAAAGGTGATTATGAACTTATAGTGCGATTTCAAAACGAAGGAGAAAAGATTGTTGAAGGATCTTTTCCTATTGAGGTTCAGAGAGGGGTTGAAACATCAGAACCTGGGATTAGTTTTCCATGGCTTGCTATCGGCATATTTATTGGAATCATTGGGGGTTTCTTAGTAAGTTTTGCAGTAAGGAAAAAACTGTGATAGGAAAACGCATATTTTACGGTATTTTTACGCTGGGTGTTGTTGTCTTGGTTGTAGCATTTTCTGAAGATCGTTTGCCTCTTGATGTTTCAAGGGAGGTGAGTTTATCCAGCACAGAATATATTGTAGAAATACGTAAAGATGGCTTTCGCCCAAGGGAGTTGAGTATAAAGGAGGGAGATATTGTTACGTTTGTGCCCGTGGAAGAAGGTTTATTTTGGCCGGCGAGCGACCCGCATCCCACCCATCAGTTTCTTCTGGGGTTTGATTCAGAGAAACCAATACAGGGTGGCTCCAGCTGGAGCTTTACTTTCAATAAAGGGGATACTTGGCATTACCACGATCATCTGAGCGTTGCTTCGCGAGGTACTATAATCGTAGCAGGCGGAGATCTTGACAATCGCACAAATAAAACTTGTCTTTATAAAGATGAGGCACGATGTTTTGATGAAAAGATACGCCGTGCCCTCAAAGACAATGGTGTTGAAGGAGCTTTTGGTCTATTTACCGAACTTTATGAAACAGGAAAGGCGTCGGCGAGCTGTCACTGGACTGCGCATCTTATCGGTGAGGAAGCCTATCGGCAATTTCGTGTGGGTAATAAGTTTACGCCTTCCAGGGCAACTTCATACTGCACATGGGGGTTTTATCATGGCTTTATGGAAACTCTATTGAGGGATGATAGGGACTTGGAAAAAGCAGCAGAATTTTGCACATTTATTGGAGATGAACTTGGCTGGGAAGCACAAGATAACTGCTATCATGGCATTGGCCATGGATTTACGGATGACCCTCCTCGTCCGAGTATGTGGGGTGATATTGATGCTATGCTTGCACCAGTTTTAGCCGCATGCCAAGAGCTTCTGGGAAATACATCAAACAAATGGGAAATTTGTTCTACGGGTGGATATAGTGTCCTTGTTGGTTTTATGGCAGAAGAGAAATATGGGTTTTTCTTTGACCAAGAGGACCCTTTCAGTTTTTGCCGTATACAGCCAGAAAAGTACCATCGTGCGTGCTATGGAGAGGTTGCTCCGAGGCTTGATGTCGCAACTGGATGGGATGCGTCCAAATTACCCAGATTCATTGAAAGAATAAAAGATCGAGAACTTAAAGAGCTTGTGGTAAGAGTTGCTTTGGGTGCCATGATGCAGCGGGACGTTGCGCAAAACGATTTAACCAATTATATTGAGGGTTGCAGGATGTTGGGAGATCTTAAGGAAACATGCCTGGATGGAGTCGTTTGGGGGCTTTTGTATCACGGTCCTCCAGAAAATGAATATGTGAAGGCGTTGCGCTTTTGTGAATCAGAAGCTTTGGGATTACAAGAAGAGGATTTTTGCTACAAAGACACATTTTCACGTATTACTATGTCTTATCCGTATGCCCAAGAGAAAATAGAGGAAATATGCAACGGCGTCCCTGAGCAATACAGGAAATATTGTAATATCAAGTAAGACATAAAAAGTGCTCATTTAAAGCCTAGGGGGCAGTCGAAGCTTTAGTGAGGTCTTGGAAACATTACGATCACTTATTGCCATATGTTACTGGAATAGTTACAGTTATTGAATAATTATGGGGTGTTCTATACTTTCCTGTGGATAACCTTCTTTACATCTCGAGCTATAAAAGATAAAATAAAATGTATTTAACATGAAGACATTACAGTTTCTATCAAAGAAAAACATAGGCATTTTTGCGGTAATTATTGTAGTAGTAGTTATAGTTGGTATTGTAAGTATAGGGGATAAACCCAAAGAACTCGCTGAAAGATCAAAGGAATGTTTGGAGCTTAGAGGCACGGGCAAGCAGACCTATGAGGTGATAACAGACAAGCCAAGCAATCTACAGATAGTCCAAGTAGATGTTGACCCTATAGACGTGAAAAAAGGAGAGACGCAAATCATAACAGTCAAAGTAAGGGATGATGGCAATAGCACTATTACAAAAAAGAGTGGGGTTTTTGCTACTATAATCACAGATAACAGGAGCGTAGCTGCTGCAAGATTTGTAATGCGTCTTGCAGAAGACTCAGAAGATGGCTCTTCTCTCTTGACTACATGGGAAGGATCATGGACAAGAGAAGACAGCATTTGCCACACCTACATGGAAACAATTACCGCGACCAATGCCAAAGGAGAGGAACATTTTGTTGATTTATCATTAAAATAAACTTATGTTTTTATACCTTATGCAACATAGCAGATTGCACATACTAGGCGGAGCATTTGCAGTTATACTCTTTTTTCTCCTTTCCCCCACAATAGTTCATGCTGCCTGCGGCTCAGTGCCAGCAGGAGGGGACTACACCGTGTCTTCAAGCTGTTCTTTCACTGATACAGTAGATGGAGTAGATAACGGAAATATAACCATTAACGCGGGCAGAACTCTTACCGTGGGTGAAGGTCAAACCATTGCCTGGGGTCCCGGAAAGAGCCTTATTGTAACTGGAGCTATTCTTATAAATTCTACAGGTAGCCTTGTGCAGAAAAGAATTTGGGTGCATGACGCAGACAGCGATGGCTATCCATCTGAAGGCTCTACTCCTTTTGCGCAAGCAGGAACTCCTGGTTCGGGATATCGAAACAGGGCGGATGTTGCAAACTATGCCAAGGAGGATTGTTCAGATAATGGTTCGGGTTCTCAGTATGTATTCCAAACAAAAGCTAGCATGGTTGTTGACATAGATCAGGATGGATACAAAACAAGTACTGGTGCTGCCTCCGTATGTGTTGGAGCCGCAGTCGTAGTTTCTAGCAGAACATACTACAATGACACCAGTAACTCATTTAATTGGCTTACTGACTCACATAAACTTTCAGGAACAGATACTAATGATGCTAACGCCGGCGTTGGTTCTTATTCTCAAGGATACTACTACTCACAGGGATACTACTACGGACAAGGATACTACTACTCACAGGGATACTACTACTCACAGGGAAGTTATCAACCTGATAAAACATGTGGCTATCCCAACAACCCGGGGGTATACAACCCAGCATACCAAAGTTGCGGCCAAGAGAATATTCGAATAGGCTACCATGGGCATATTGTTATTGGTTTGCAAGCTTCGTGCAATACTTATTGTGGTGGAAGTGGGACACTTGTCTGTGGCTCAACAACCACCAGTTCGCATCCTTGCAGAAACCTGAGATTTACTGATTGCAAGAGACACAGCAACCAAAACACGCAAGTCAATGCACCCTATGCCCCTGTTGCTGTTTGTAAGATAGGCTCTCATAACTCCGCTTACTGGGCTAAGTGTGATTGTCCAGGATAGGCTCTCTTGGGGTTTTCTCTCAGGGAGGCCCTACCATTTTGTAGCTAGCCCTCAGTATTTAACGGCAAAGATAAGCTAAATTTCACCACAGCTCCTTGTACAGCGTACCAGTTTTTTTACTAAACTGGTCAACTATTTTAGCTTGCCTAAAATCCTTTTTTCCCCGTAAACATGCTACTTTTGCGTTAATTCTTTTGGAGGAAAGAACTTCTTCTCTCTCTATCAGTTTTTGGTTTGATTTTTAAATAAAGTAACTAGTTTTTATGTATAAAAATAAGGGACTATGTTACTATAGAGTAATAAGTTTTGGAGAAATAAGAAATGAGGCAAAAAAAACTTTTCCAGTCTGTGTTTGTTTGGATAGTAATAGCGATAGTAGCAGGGGAATTCTTTGTATTATTGCGAGAGGAAAAAGCACTTATTTTGGAGCGTGTACATTTTTATGCGCTGGGTACTCTGACCATAGAAAGTATTGACCATCAAGATAGAAGTAAAAGAGAGGGCAAGCCATTTTTAAGATATGAAGGAGATGCTTTTGGTTTAGATAAGCATAATAATTTTTCTATTCTTGAGTTTTTTCACCCGGCTTCCGTAGGAAGGGGCATAGCATCGGGAGATTTCAATAATGATGATTGGCAAGATGTTTTACTTGGAACTAGTAATGGGGTGCTTTTGTATAGAAATTTGGGCGGGAGATTTGTCTTGACGGATGTTGACTTGAGCAAGATACCAAATTTGGATTTGGGCGTTCACGTGGCTACCTTTGTAGATATCAATAATGATGGGTGGCAGGATATATATATTACAATTTATGGAGGTAAAAATTATTTTATTTTAAACGATAGAGGAGATTTTAAGAATCCTAAGATTCTTGAAGTTCCCAACACTGGAGCCGTAGTGACGTTAGCCGTTTCTTTTGGGGATGTAAATAAAGATGGTTGGCTGGATTTTGTGAATGGAAATTGGAGATTCTTTTATGCCCAAGATGGCAGAGGAACAAATAAGCTCATAAGAAATAATGCCTTGAAGTTTACAGAGGAAGACTTGCAAGAATTTCGCGGACAGACTCTATCAGTTTTGCTATCTGATTTTACCAACAATAACAATCTGGATTTAATTACGGGCGATGAGTTTGACAGCCCTGATAATTTTTATTTGGGAGATGGAGAAGGTAATTTCCGTGAGATAAAAAAATCGGATGGAATAATTCCTGCCTCTGCGGATTTTAATATGAGCATAGATGTTGCTGATTTTAATAACGACTTGTTTATGGATATTTATGTGTCAGGGCAAAGCGCGTATGAAATTTTTACAGAAAATCCATGTTTAGATATACAAAGTAGCACAGAAAGGCAAAAATGCGAAAAAAACAGTGAGATAATAGGTATTGTGAGGGAGAATAGTATCGAGCAGTGTGCAAACCTCACAAAACAGAGAGATAAAAACGAATGCACAACAATGATATTGTTTTACATGTCCTTCTACCAAGAGAATAAGGAACTTTGTGATAAGATGCCTCGAGAATACGCATTACAGAAGTTTCTGTGTAAGGGAAATTTTTCTATTGAAGGTTCACCTATAGTTCAAGATGGACTCAAAAATGCTATTACTTCATTGCCTTGGAAAAATGTGTTATTGCAGGGAACTAGAGATAAGATTTTTCAAGAAGCATCAGAAGAAAAAAAAGTTGCGTATGCTTTTAATAGCTGGAATGCTAAATTTGCTGATTTAGATAATGATGAATGGCAGGATATCTATGTTGCAACTGGAGAGCTTATGAACTGGGGAAGTGTATTTCAAACTAATATATTTTTTCACAATTATGAGGGGCAATATTTTGAGCAGGCACAAGAAGAGTTTGGCTTAGAGGATATGGGTACCACACCATCCTACACATACATTGATATAGATAATGACGGAGATCTTGACATAATATCGGTGCCCATAAACGAACCTCTTAAAGTCTACATCAACAACGAAACCAAAAATAACTCAATAACCTTTGAATTCAGAGACAAAAAAGGCAACTTCTTTGGCATAGGGAATAAGGTATATATATACTATGGAGAAGACAATAGAAGGCAT
>Ga0066376_10001992_pt1 | contig 19394 bp, 18 predicted proteins | sample Knorr_S15_td_Bot_FD_77009 | JGI IMG/M metagenome (GOLD analysis project Ga0066376, IMG submission 77009) | Marine microbial communities from Southern Atlantic Ocean transect - Knorr_S15_td_Bottom_ad_5009_LV_A | ecosystem: Environmental > Aquatic > Marine > Oceanic | place: Southern Atlantic... | reverse complement strand
TTGCATTGTTCTCCGAAGCGTTAACCTCGAGGCCGGCGCAGCCAACAAAAACAATGCACCTTTTAAATCCAAGGAGAACTAGACATGAGACATGACCTGAGCGGAACGATCAACCACGACGGCCAACGCTATACCTACAGCGCAATCATATGGACGGGCGATGAGGCCGAACGAGGCGACGAGATAGCTGCCATTGAGCCACAAAACTACGACATTGACACCCTGCTAGACAATGACAAGTTGTGGGATGAGTTGGCCGAGCTGGCCCTTGATGATGCCAACGAACGCATTTTGTACGTCAACTAAATCCAAGGAGAATTAACATGATTATTCAATATAACTTCCCTAACGAATATGTCTCGTCCGTGTTTGTGCGAACCGAAGAGACGTTTGTCCACCTGTACACTACACCACCACCGGGGTTTGTAATCACAGACGCTGTGGTCGATATCTACGAAGGAAAACTCCGGGGAAGTCTCGGATGTATCCCGGAGGTGAGCGCATTAAAAATGAAGCACAACGTCTGAACGCCTTCTACTTGGGTGCAGACGATGCCATCAATGATAAGACTTGCGACGACAGGCAAGTGCCTGATCTCGCTAAGTCTGATTACAACGAAGGTTACGCCACGGTCTTGCTGCCGAAGGAGGATTAATGACTGACCAAATGAAACAAACCATGAGCAAGGGAATCTGCAATCTGGCAGGCGATATTGGGCTAAGTCCAGCGGCCGGTACGGTGCTGTATGTGCCATTACGCCAACAGGAGGGACCGCCTAAGTTTGACTGGGACACAGCCGTGCTGAACGGCAATCCCGATGATCTTGAACTGTTAAACAACCATTGGAGCTGGGTGCGCTTTATAGCGGTTCCACTGCGGACCGATGGTATAATGAAAATTAAGGAGAAAGAGCAATGGTTAATATCCAGAAGTGCAGTTTTGAAACCTGTCCTCGAGCCGATCGTTGCTGGCGTCAGCAAGCCCCAGCCGGTGCACATCAAAGCTGGATCGAGTTCGATCCCAAGATTATCCGAGTCAATGATGTAGTGGTCCATTTTCAGTGTGAAGGCTTTCTGGCCCGCATCACGTCGCGATAACACCAAACCAAAAAAGGAACATTAACCATGAAAGAAAGCATTCACCCGGCCTACTGGGCCATCCATAAAGCCAACCCGCGCGAGGAAATGATACGCTCGGCTTCATATCAATTACCGATGGGAACAGGCATCTTGCCGATGACGGTCAGCAGCGTAGCTATACGCGGTCTGCTTCGGATTCACAGCGTAGATGCTAATTTTTACCCAAGCCATGGCGGACCGCTGGCCCAGGCCCTGCGACAGGCCTTCAGAGGTCGGAGTAGTATCACTAATATTCGCGGCGTCTCGCGGGATTCCGAGCAGGTCTTTGTGGAATGGTTGACCAACTACGAAAAGGCCTGCCGCAGCTGGTCCCACGGTTCAACCGAAGCGGAAGCAGTGCCCGCTAAACCCGCCGCAGTTATCCGAGAGCATGTACCGCAGCCTGTACCGGATAAGTTGCCGCTAATTCTCGACCAGAAGCGCGATGACATGGCGCTGCAGGTCCTGACCGCCCTGATCGCCAAGCCTGAGAATTTATATCCGTTTATCGAACCGGCTATGATGGCTGAACGGGCATATATATATGTCGACGCGATGCTCAAGGCTCGCTAACAATCCAACCGGGAGCAAGGCCCGGTACCCTTTTACAAATCAAACGCAACCGAAGGAGGACCCGATGGCGACCAATAATACCATCATCAACGACCTGATCATGGTCAAACTGAGCATTGAATATGATACCGGGTATCGGGCCAGTGCCGAGATGTCCCGTATCATTCACGAAAAGAAAGAAACCGAGATCAAAGCTATGCGGACCGGGGTGGTAGTCATTCCCAAGTGCTTAACGTCCGAGTTTACCTCGGCAGTCAGTACCTTGCGAAAATATTACCTGAACGAAAGTCTGCCATGGGACAAGGGCAACTGGCGAGTGGTGCCGGTGACAGCTTGGCAAGGCTTCAAAAGTGATCTGGAGCGGCGTATCCGTGATGCCAAGGACGGCTTTTATCAATGCTATGTCAAAGGCTATGATGGGCTGGAACAGCATTTCAAGAGTCAGATTGGCAAGCTGGATATTGAGTTTCCAGAAAAGCAGGCAATCGTCGATCGTTTCAACATTGAATACAAGGTCGGCCAGGTGGCTTCACCGGACGATATCCGCATTCAGGGCATCGATACGGTGGAACGCAAGCGCATCAGTGACGACATGAAGAAGCAGTATGGCGAGCAGGTGGATGCCGGGTTGAATGAACTCGCTAAGCGATTGACTGAAGCAGCCGAGGATATCGGCGCTCGCGTGGCGGATCCGGATCAAAAGTCCAAGAAATATACGCGCAGTCTAGAAAACCTGCAGCATCTGGCGGACACAGCTGAAAAGTTGAACGTCACCGGTAACGATGCCATCAAGGCAGCCTGCAAGACCATCAAGGAGGATATCTCCCAGTGGTCGCCGGAAGCCATCAAGACCACCCCGATCGTGCGCGATCATATCGCCTCAGCGACTGGATCAGTGCAGGACCGACTGGCCGGACTGAAAATATAACAAGTCGTCGGCCTCCCTTCGGGGACGGTCGGCGCATTCTATTTAACAGCTCAAATTCATATAAGGAGGTAGCACAATGAACATATCAGTATTGATTGCGGCCCTGATAGCCGTGGAGAGTGGTGGAGACAACAAGGCCACTGGAGACAAGGGCCAGGCGGTGGGGTGTTTGCAAATTCACCCTATCTTCGTGGAGGATGTGAACCTGATTCTGGGAGAAAAGTTTTACTTCGATACCGACCGAGTTGATCGGATGAAAAGCATGGAGATGGCTCGTATTTGGTTGATCTATTACTCCGCTCGTTTTGAGATGAACGAAGGCCGCAGGCCGACTTATCAGGAACTAGCCCTGATGTATAACCGAGGTCCAACTGGCTTCCGCCGTATGGAACAGAAGGACTACGATCTGGATCCTTATTGGATCAAGGTTGAGGCTGCACTGACCAAATTAGGAGACTGGTAATGAAGAAGGAGCAATTATGAATGCACGAAAAGCAATAAGCAAAGGGATCGTGGCAGTCATGAACGACAGTCCGTTCTATACCACCATTATCCTGAAGCATGAGATTGTGGAGAACCCACAGCTCCCAGCGATAATGGGTACCGATGGCAAGAACCTAATGTTTAACCCCAACCTGGTCGATCAAATCAGTGAAACCGATATCCGTGAAATCCTGAAGCACGAGGCCATGCATGTGGCCTATCAGCATCACATACGTCTGGTCGAGCTCAGGAAAAGCTACGGGCCCCGTTGTAAAGAAATGGGCATTGATATGCACGAGACCTTTAACATTGCGGCAGACCTGGCGATCAACTCGCTGCTGTTGGAGCATCAAGAAGATACCTGGCGCAACAGTGAAATCCTGATGGCCGGTTGCATTCCGGGGTATGGCAAGTTTAGGCTCTTTGAGACCAACCAGAGTGCCGAGGCTTATTTCAAGGAGCTGTTGGATACCTTCGATGACTTGCCGCAAAGCCTGCAGCAAGCTATGCAGGAGACTGGTGGTGGAGCGGGCGATCAAGGGGAGGGCGAGAGCGAGAGGCAATTTACTGAGATCACCGACATCGAAGGAGCCGACTTTGGCAAGGTGTATGAATCACCGGAAAAAGATATGCAAAAGGCCCAGCAGGAGGCGATCAAGATGATTGCCTCGGCCAGCGTTGCCTCCAAGGCGGCGGGCAGGGAGTGTAGGACTGCGCAGGCGCTGATTACAGGTCATGAAGCACCGGCCGCGCTGAACTGGCGAGTCGAGCTGCAGAATTTCATGGCGCAGTATACCCGCTCGCGGCCGCACTATCGTAAACCGAATCGGCGTTTTCAGGATTCCAACATTATCTTTCCGTGCAACAAGGATCGGGAAGACCGGACGATCGTGCTACTGCTGGATGTTTCGGGTTCCATGTCAGACCAGGCGGTCACTACCGTGTTTGATCACATTAGTGATATCATTCGAGCCAAGCCCGGCACTAAGATTCATCTGGTGCCGTTCGATGCTCAGGTCTTCAAGGATTCGATCAAGATCTTCGATGCCTCCAACGTCCCGATCAAGGATATGGATCGCAAGCGGGCCGGCTATGGCGGCACGCTCTTTATGCCGGCGGTGAAGTATGCAGAAGGATTAAATCCGAGCGGCATCATTATGCTGACGGATCTGATTCCCTGTGATTCCTACGCCTTCACGAAGTGGAAACCGAAGGTGCCGTGCTTGGTCTTGAGTGTTTATCGGACCTGTTTTGCTCCGCATCTGCCGGCCAATACACCGATCGATCAGATCGGGGGAGTGAGACCCAAGCAACTGCGGATAATCGAAGTTGAGGTTTGATTGCCAAAGCCCGAGCCGAGGAGTAGAGATAAAACAATCCTGTCTCGGAGACCAACCCGAGACAGGACTATAACCAAACGCAAACATCGAAAGGAGATGTTTAGATGTGTAAGTATACTAACAAGACAGGTCTGTCAAGCTCGCTGTATGATGCCATCGTTGGCTTTGCCAGCGAGTATGACAAGGTCGGCTGGAAGTCCGTCACCACCCTGATTGACTCGCCCCGTGCCAAACTATTAACCGAACGACACAGTGATGAGATCATCGAAGATGTATCGGATTTGCTGTGGATCTTCTTTGGCAACATGGCGCATTTAATCGCCGAACGCAACGCGAGTCCGAAAGCCATTGCCGAGCAACGGTTCATCGAGGAAGTCAATGGGAAGCAGATCAGCTTTAAGCCGGACCTGCTATTGCCGAACGAGGATATACCGGGCACCTGGACCCTGCGCGACTTTAAGGTCACGTCGGTTTATGCGCTCAAGAGTGCCTTGAACGGCAACGTCAAAAAAGAATGGACCAAGCAACTCAACATCTATGCCTATCTCTTGCACCTGGCCAACATTCAGGTGACGGCGATTAAGCTGGAAGTGATTGCGCGGGACTGGCGCTTTACCGAATCGTTGCGGGAACACGGCTATCCAGCCGCGCAGTGTGCGGTGATTCCGGTGGCCATGTGGAGCACTGCCAAGACCAAGGAATTTCTAGAGGAACGCATCCGGCTCTTTGCCGAGTGCGAGGAACTCGAAGATGATGACCTGCCTTTATGCTCAGAGGATGAGCGTTGGGCTGATCCGGATCGTTGGGCGGTGGTGAAAACCAACGGCAAGGTTGGTGTGAGTGGATACAAGAAGGCGTTACCACGAGCCACGTCGTTTCGCAACCGATCCGAAGCACTAATCTTTATGGCTGGTCGCAAGGATCAGGATGAATTGGAAATCGAATACCGTCGGGGCGAGAGCCGGCGCTGTGAGCGGGGCTATTGTAAGGCCGCGCCCTTCTGCAGCCAATTTCGGGAAACGATCAAGCCAGCCTTCTAGGAGGTTTGCTAAGAATTACAATTCAATAAAATCTATTCCGGCAAGGACGGCGCTAACGTCGCCTACCGGATCTTAAAACAAAAACCAAAGGAGATTAGTAATGGCCATTGAACAAGATTACCTCAGTAAGATTGAAGAAATCAAACAGCACGAGGACCAGCTGAACGATTGGGAAAAAGGCTTCATGTTTGGCGACCCAAATGCTGAACGTCCTTCCTCTCCGATCGAGCAGCGCCCGGAGCTTTCGATCAGCCAGAAGCGCATCATCGACGGCATGTATAATGAAAAGGTGAAAGGTGCCGATCGCGCACCGGTTACCGAAGTTAAGTTCGACAAATCGGACCGTGTCATTGCTCACAAGCTAGAGACCAATGCCTTTCAGGTATCGATCGACAACAACCAAGTCGGGCCCGGTATCTCTAGCAAGGAAGCGATTGCCATAGTTGGCTGGCTGGCAGAAGTGATTGACGAGCTGGTACCGGCTGTAGCAACGAACTCAGACGACGGTTTCCCCGGAGAATAACCATGGGAGACAATCGGCTGCTGTATGTTGAGACGGTGGCGGCCGAGGCTTTGGACCTGGCTGAGGATATCGTATACCTCAGTCAGGCTAAGCTGCTGTTAAACAAAGTCACCCACATCGACAAAGACCAACGCAACGAAGCGTGGGTGCTGTTGAACGCCTTCGAACTGGAGGCGCGGCACCGACTGCGACGTGAATTCATAGAGACCCGCCCAAAGGCAATCTATGCATCATTAAAAGAACGGCTCTTGCAAGAGCTAAAAAAGGAGATAGCAAATGGAACAGATACCCCTCTATGACCGCCTGTCCCAGATCGACGTAAACGATCATGTGGAACAGAAGAACGGCCTGTCCTACCTCAGCTGGGCCTGGGCTTGGGATACCTTCAAGAAGAACTGCCCGAGCGCCAGCTACCGGATCCAAAAGAATCCTGAAAGCGGGTTGCCCTGCTTCGGCGATGTCGAAACCGGCTGGATGTGCTACACCGAAATAACCGTCGGTGAAGAGACGCATGAAATGTGGTTGCCCGTGATGGACTTCCGCAACCAGTCAATCAAGAAGCCGACCACCTTCGATATCAACAAGACCATGATGCGTTGTCTGGTGAAGAACATGATGATGTTCGGACTGGGTGCTTACATCTATGCCGGTGAGGATTTGCCGGAAAAGCCTGAAGCAACGCCGCGTCCGCCGGAACCCAAGAAATCGGAGCCGGGAAATGCCCCGGTCAAAACGGCACCGGAAGCAGTAGTGCGGGAGGAACCAGAAGCAGTATCGGTCAGGGCACCGGAACCCGACTTGTCGGACAACGTCAAGCTGAGCGAGGTCCAATTCAATGCTATCATTGCCGCCTTTGATAAACTGGGGGTGGAAGTGTGGGATCTGGAACGACAAGCCGGCGATCATCGCTCGTGGACCATGCAGGATCGGCGCAAGCTGCTGAAGACCTATCACCAGCTCCAATTGAAAGGATCTGACTACTCTGTCAAAGATTTTCTTGCAGGCAAGGAGTTGAATTGATATAAGCTAGCCCCATAGGCGAACGCTAATAACCGGAATGGTGGCCGGGTATGTTTGACATACTCGACTACCGTTTTTTTTTACAACGAAAGGGGAGAAGAAATTGACCGAATTCTCAATCACTTCCGAAAAATTCATTATCGGATGTTTAGTTAAAGACTACCCACACACCCGCCGGATGGCTCTGGATACTGGGTTGGAATCGAAGCACTTAGAACACAGCACCTCGAAAACCATTTGGGAAATGGCCGAGGTCTTGTTTGCCAAAGGACACGAAGTCGATGCGGCTTCCATCATTGAAGGTATTGAGCGGGACGGCCGTCACATTGATACGGAAGCGGCTTCCGCGACCGTCTTTGCGTCGATGACCATTGCGACCACGCCGAAGAATCTGCCGCTGCATATTGCAACGGTGATGGAGAAGCATACCAAGCGCATGGCCAAGGAGCTACTGCATGACGCCGTACTGGCCATTGACTCTGGAGATGAGTTAGAGAGCACCTTGGCGTCAGTTAAGCACTCACTGGCTAAATTTGGGCGATCCAAGCGCAACATGCTGTCAAAGAAGGAGCGGCTCAAGCTGATGGTGCATCGGTATTGCAACATTCGCCACAAGGGCTGCTCCGGCATCGAATCGCGCTGGAACCAGATCCAAAGCAACACGGCAGGCTATCCATTCGGCAAGATTACGGTACTCGGCGCACGGCCTAAGATGGGCAAGTCCACGCTGGCCCTGAACGAGGCGGTCTATACCGCGTTGGTCAACAAGGTACCGACCGCATTCTTCTCCTTGGAGATGGACGAGGACGAGTTGTTGGAAAAGGCCGGAGCCGATATCACCGAAACCGATAACATGCGCCTCAAGCTGGGGCAAATGTCGGCGGAGGAGATTGAAACCTTCGTGATGGAGGGGCCGGCAACCATTAGCCGCGCTCCGCTGTTTGTCGAAGATCATCCCGGTCAAACGGTGGAGCAAATCTGTGCCAAGATCCGCGAGTATTCCACCGAAAAGGGCGTGCGGTTTGTCATTATCGATTATCTGCAGATCATATCGTCGTCGCTGAATGCCAAGTTTCAGAGTCGGACCTACGAGATTCAGCATATGACCAACCAGATTCGGATCGTGGCCAAGGAGACGGGGGTAGCGGTGTTGTTGCTGTCGCAGATTTCGCGGCCACCGAAGAGCTTTGAAACAGCGGGACAGCCAGCACCGATGCCGCAGATGCATGACCTGAAGGATTCGGGGGCGATTGAGCAGGATGCTTACATCATCATGTTTATCGGACCCCCGACGACCAAGATAGACAGCATGCCTTCTTGGATGCATCCGGGAGTCGAACAATGCACGATACGCATTGCGGCCAACCGGGGCGGGTGCACCGGCGATATCCATATGCAGTTTCATAAGCCGTACAATAAATTCCTCTCGTTCCTAGAATTCGAGAAGTACAAAAAGAAACTGCAAACCGGAGCCAAATGAGATGGGCCAAAAACCAAGCATCCTTTCGAAACTGAAGCAACGCAGCAGCAAGAAGTGGAAGGAACTGCTGGCCCCGATCAAATGCCCCGCAACCAGAGATAAAACCATTGCCATCGTGTGGTGGGATTTTTACAGCGATACCGATAAGAAGAGCCCGAAGTTTATGAAGGACGCGCTGAAGCGATTCAGTCAGGAACTCATGGACCCGTGCATTTCGGAAACGATCATTCATGACTGCTTGATCGCCGCTGGTTATCCCGCCTATCTGGCCAAACGACGCTCGGTGGTTCCTTCGCGGAACCCAGAGTTTATCAACAACGAAAGGAAAAATCATAATGCATGCGAAGTTGCAGATCAAAAACTCGCCCTCGGTCTATGTCCATTTAGCGGCAACGGGCGAGGAGCTCTTAAAAAATGTGTCTACCACCGACCCCCGAACCAGTCAGACGTTAGCGCAATTCTCGGACAGCTCGAAGCTGGCTGGGCTAACCGTTTCCACGACTGAGCCGGCGGTGCATGTCTTCCTCAACAACGAATCGGATCCATGTACCTTTAAGCGAGCGCTGTTGCACGAGACGGTGCATGCCGTTAATAGCATCCTGCGCTGGCGGATCCGGGGTTCGATTGAGTCAGATATGACCCTGATCACCTCGGAAGGTCGTTCGGTCGAAGTCTACAAGGAAATGCCGGCGCTACCGTGTGCACCAGAGGAGGAGCAAGCCGATCTGGTAGCCATCCTGGCGCTGACCATTGCCGAAGTGATTGGCATTATGCGCAAAGATGAAGCCGTCGAACTGGTTGAGGCTTAGATGGGACGAAAAAAGAAACAACCCTTAACCAGCTCGGATACGACCTTGGCCTCCTACGAGGGGCTCTGTTCGCGCTTTACCGACCTGATGGGTATGAAGAGCGTTATGCCGTCGGCGGCCTGGGAGAGGCACGTCCTGGGCAGTGTGATGACAATCCTGCAATACCAGTGCCCGGAGGTACTGAAACAAGTGCGGCAGGTCGTTAAGGAATACTACGGGCAACCGGTTAAAGGTATCCCCGAGCACGTCAGCGAGGAAGGCCAGACGATTCGGTGTCCGACCTGCAGTCAGCCTTGGGAACCGCCGAAAAAGAAGAAAGGAAAAAGATAATGGCAGGATTAAGTCCAACACAACGTACCTTGAAAGCGATGCGGGAGCAGGGTCGCACCTGCGGCATCGTGGAAAAGTTTCAGCAGTATGGCGGCAAGTTTGGGATTCGGCAGGACCTGTTTGGTTTTATCGACATCATTGCCATCGACCCGGAGGAGGGCATCGTTGCTATCCAGTCCTGTGGGCAGGATTTCAGCGGGCATGTCAAGAAGCTGACGGAAGAGCGCAATGAAGCGGTCTACGAATGGATCAAGCATGCCCCGCTAGAACTCTGGGGCTGGCGAAGATGCAAGCTCAAGTTGCAAGGCGGCGGGTACGGCAAAGCAATGAGATGGAAACCTCGGGTAGCTGATTTTAGTATCGGCCCGGATGGTGAATTAATTGTTACGGAGCGAGGATAAGATGCCCAATCTACTATGTTCAAGCTGCGGAGCTAAAACGCTGATGCTGCATCCCGGTAAGCTGTGCATCGATTGCCGCCATCTGGTGATGGGCAAGAACGGCGAAGTGAGTCTGGCCAAGGTCAAGCGCTATGATCGCCCGCAGATGCGGGTGCACAGTTACCGTCGCTGCAAATCGATTGGCTTGCGGCTGAAGCGGGTCATCTATTATGCGTCACTCCGCATGGCGGCCGACAAGATGGGCGTCAACCGGAGCACAGCACGACGTATGATTGATGGACTGGCCGATAACCGGCGGCACGGCTATGAGCTGATCGAGGTTACCGAGCGCGAATACAATCAAAACTGGGAGCTGCACTATGATCCCGATGCTTCGAAATAGTTCCATGGAATGGACGGCATCAATCAACATCATTGCCATGCGGCTCAGATGGTTTGAACGAACCTGCGAAACGCTACATGGCTGGCTATGGGGAGAACACAATGGCTGAAGAAATACCACCGCATCCGAAACTGGGCATTAACCTACGCAAGGCCTTGGAACTTTGCGGTATTTGCAATACGGAATACACGCTCGGCATGGTGCCAATGGGGATGCAGAACTATAAGTATATCTGCCCAGCTTGCGGCTTTGTGCATTACGGCGAACCCGAGAAGAGCGAGCAAGGTATCTATAAATGCAACAGCTGTGCGCAGGATACGGAGTCATTCACTATGCTTGAGCTCAAGCCGGGTGAACCAGTCAAGAGCGGCATTGGTTGGTGCGTTGATTGCATCAAGCGGCTGGGGGATACCAAGATCGCCTTGGTAGAAACCGAAGACGGCCAGCCCGGTGTACCGACCGGCACGGTTTATTTCCTGGAACCGCCCGAGCTACTGAAAGGACACTTCGAGGAAGCCGAGGAGCGCACCGCCTATATCAGCCAAGCCCTGTGCCGCAAGATAGGACTGACCAAGAAGTAAAAGCAGGAGGGGCCTTCGGGCCCTTCCTTTTTTTTACCCCGACCTAACGCTTGGCCTTGGCCGCACGGCGCATCCCTTCGTACCACGCATCCTTCAGGTCAAACTTCTGATCGCGATACAGCCGCTTCTGGCCCTGTGTCCTCATACGGCCGGTCATCGATTTCTCAAGGTTCTTGAACTTCGTTTCGAGCAGATACAACGCTTCGCCGGCCTTGGCCATCTTGGTGTGGTTCTGTCTATCGAGCCCCTCGAACATTTGCGAATAGTAAAAGCCGCGTGCCTTCGACAGGCCTTCGCTAAAGACCCTCTCCGGATCGTAGCCGTTGATCTCGGCCGCATGGGTGATATCGCGCACCAGCTTCCATAGGTTGGTCTGCTTCTTCGGAATGCCGTTCAGTTCGGCCCGTATACCGCCCTCGACATAGAGCCGCATGACGCTGGCAACCTCGTGCGTGGCCGCGAATTGGCTCATGCCCAGTCGTGCTGGCGCAATGAAGGCTGACGGCCGACCGCTGCCGGGAGTCGAGAGCTCATCAAGCACCGGCGTAATCGACATCGGCATGAACTTCTTGGCGATCGCGGCAAGGCGTCCATCCCACGGCTTGCCCTCCACCTGAAACAACGATTCCATCAGACCCTTGTCAGCCCACGGTGTATCCCAGCCGGGCTTGACCTGATTAAAGATCTGTTCCTGCAGTACCTTGATTGCAATCGAGGACTTGCCGAGCGCCGTATCGCGGAAGCCTTCCAGCCCACCGAGCCAGCCATCGAAGACTTCGTAGGCCTGCTTGCCGAAGCGAATATACACCCGCCGCTTCTTGGTCTTGCCGTATTCCAGATTCATCAGGCGAATCATCGGCGAGATATCGATTTCGAACTTATGGTGTATCTCGTTCTGGAAGGAGAACATCTTGTCATCTTCGTCGTCCTCGCCGAGCGCCTTGGCCAGGCTATAGAACGTCGCCTGCAGCATGTTCGGAATGGCCGTCAGCACGATCATCATAAAGGCCGGCCAGTATTGATCCATGCGATTGCGGGCATGCAGCTTGCTCTTGGGTGACTTGATAATCTTGTTCAAGCCCGGCATATGGGTCAGGCCCGAAATATTCAGGGCACTCAGGGTCCAGTCCGGTGCGAACCACAGCATGTGCAACCACTTGCGGGTGCGCGGATTAGCCCAGACATACTGCTCCCATTCCTGGCCGCCAAAGGCATCATTGACATAGACGCTGATCTTTTCGCGCAGTTCCTTCTCGTTGATTTCTTCGTTGGCATCAGCCGCGCGAGTTAGTTCAGCGGTCATCAGGCGGTTGGCTGAGTAGAGCTTCATCGACGGCAGCATCTTCTCCCACAGGATGGCATCGGTGTGTTGCTTGAAGCCGGCAAAGGCCTTCATCGGAACGCCGATCGCCCGGCTCAGGCCGCCGTTGTTGATCAGCCGGCTCGAGAACCTTAGCATCGCTTCGCGTTCCTTGACGTATTCCAGATCCGGGGCCCGCCCGATATCGTAGCTAAGTCCCGCGCCGACCCACTCTTGGCCATACTTCGGATCCATGATCGAATTGCGGTATTCCTTGCGCAACGCGCGGTAGGTCCGGATTGGATGCAGGAGTAGGTTGCCCTTACCGTCGAGTCCGGCCAGGCCATCAATCGCAATGAAGGATTCGACCAGCGCGATCGGGTGAAAGGCCGACATATAAATCGCCGCTGACTTGGTTGCGTGGTTGAAGGCCAGTACCCGGTCGAAGGCTTTCTTCGCCCACTTGTGCTCGAACTCCTTTTGATCACCGAAGATATGCTTGGCCAGTGCGTGGGCAGTACCTTCCTTAACCCAGGCGGTCTTGATACTCTTGTACTCCGTCGGGATCTGAACGTAGCCATAGTCCTTCAGGTTGATTTCACCGAGCATGCCATTCAGTCGCGCAAAGCCGCTCTGAACGCGCTTAGTCTTAAAGCTGAACTTAGGGTCCAGATAACCCAGTGCTGTCTCCAGATGGTCTGCCAGCCTGCCAGCTACGCTATCGGTAATGATCCCCAGTTCCTCCATGCCCTCAAACAGCATGTTTGGCATCAGGTCTTCGTCCAAGGTTAGGGCCATCATGGAAGTGCTAACCCGGTCCCGCGCGACTCGGGCCGTGTCATGCACATAGCGCTCCAAGATCCAGGCCGCATCCGGATTCTGGGGTACCAGTCCTGACACCAAGGAAGCTTCGATATAGGTCTTGAACGAGCGTTTCTTTTCCTGGCGGGCGGTCTCGGACAGGGTCCCGAACAACTGCTCGAGCTGTTCCTTCGGATAATGATGCGAGATGTAGCCGCTGTCGGTCCACTCCTTGATCCATTCCGGGTCAATGGTGGAGGCCATCTGGTTGAGCGCCTCGCGCTGTTCGCTCAGCAGCTCGCGGGTCGCCAAGATGGCCTCATTCATATTCGCCACCGAGAACAGGTGGCCGGCCTTGGCTTCGCGTTGCCATTTAGAATATTCATCGGCCAGCTGACCGAGCGTCGGGGCGTCATCCGAGAACGCAAAGCGACTGCCGTCCTTGGCGCGCTCCGACAGCTTAATCAGGTGATCGGGGTGCGTGGCAATCTGCTGGAATCGCCAGCTGCTATCGGTGACCCCGTCCGGATACAGTTCGACTAAGTAGGTCAAGACGGTCCGGAATTTCTTGCCGGCATTGCGGCCGGCCAACGTAGTGCGGATCTTCTTTTCACCATCCTCGCTGTAAAAGTTTGCACCAGCGGTCATTCGCAGCAACTTGTTCTTGCGGGTGTTGCCTTGATGAATGATATCGCGGCTGCCACGGCTGGCGGACTTGAGCTCGCGATGCATGGCTTCGGTTCCGATGTTTGGCGGGATTTGATCAACCTCGTGCAACAGCGCTACCGAGTAACTGATCTGGGTGGCTTCGGGCGCTTCGATCTTGGATCCGGTCTGCAAATCATGCTTGGTCGGGACCCCGTTGGTAATGCGGATCAATTTGCGAGCCTGCGAAGTCAGCGGGTGATTGCCGTGTTGATCGAGTTCCTTCAAAGCCCGGAACTGCACCGCTGCCGAAGCGGACATCAGCTGCTGCACCGTAACCGAGGTCTCGGTTAACTGTATGTCGAGATCGGCTTCAGCAATGTAGGCATACAAGCCGAGCCGGTTGAGTCCCTGGGTACTGGTGGTCTTCAGGAAGACCGAGGGGGCCTGATCCTTTTGCATGGCTGAAGCGGTTTCGCGCAAAGCCACATGCTGAATCAAGTTGTCAGCCAGCGCATCTGCCCAGTCTTCTTTTATGAGCAACAGCTGAGCGGAAGCGTCGGCAAAGTTTTGGGCATTGATCAGATCCAGCACCGGCTTCTTGATAAAGCTGTGGTTCAGGACGACCGAAGTCTGCACATCCCCTGGCAGCTCCGCCAGCTGCGGAAGCTTGAACCGGGCTTTGCCCACCTCGGTCACCGTTCGTTTGGCAGCCCGCCCCTCTTCGCCGGAACGCTTAGGCAACGGATGGTACGACTGCTGTCGGCGATCCTCGCCCCGCAAAGCTTCGTAAATGGTGCTGTAATGAACGGCATCACCGTCGCCCTGTATCTTAGCACCGTATTTGATCAAGCGCTGGAGCAGGGCATCAGGCAAGGTTTGCGAACCGGCAAGTGCACGACGCAAGGAAGGCGTCAAAAGCGGCAACTGAGCAGATTCAATCGATGCTAAGGCAGGCAGGAGCTGAGCCGAGAAGCTCGTGACCGGCGGCATGAGGTCGTATTTGTATTTGCCCAAGGCCTCTTCCACCGTCTGCCCCGGCTTAACCAGCCCGGCTTCGCGCAGTATTTCTTCCTCGGTTTCCCATGGAGCAAATAAACGACGATCCCGTCCGGATAACTTTAGTCGTGCGGAGGTAACGCGGGCCTCGATCTCGCCTTCACTCATGACATAGTCGCGAAACGCCCACTTCCCTACTTGAGCAAACTCGCTCCCAATGCTAACGCTGCTAATCTTCTTGATATACTTCACGCGCTTGGCATAGGCGGTCTGGATATCTGCGGGCAGCCTGTCGCGTTCCTCGCGGCGGATTGTTTCGACCTCCCCGATGGTTAGATCGGCGGGCAGCCCTTCGCCATTAAAGGCCATGAGTTCAATATAAGCATCGATGAAGTCCACATAGCTGATTGCGGCCGTTCTCCTTCGCTTTCCCTCGTGGTCCGGATTGGAACCTGGACTCATGCCTTCGATGGTCTGAATGGCGTGCTGTATTTCGTGAATCAGAGTCAGTTCCGGCTGACCGTTGGCCAGGTGGATATTGATGCCGATCTTGTTTTCAACTGGATTCCACTGGCCCATGGTGTCCGGCTCCGAATCTATCGGATATACAACGATATCCTTGAGCTGCGGATAGGCGATAAAGAGCTTCTTATGTTTAATAATCTCGGACAGCTTCGGGAACACGGTGCCCGGAACCTCTGGATCACTGCTTGATTTTCCGGCAAGCAGGTCGCCCAGCTGTTGGCCGCGCTTGAGCTTGAGCCGCATTCCATAGTCATCCACCTCGAAGCGCCACTTGTTTTCGTGTCCGCGCCAGAATCCGGTTTGATGCCAGATCTCACGCTTGCTTTCCCCTTTTGCCTCCATCGCGGTAGCTTGGCCGGCCTTGCTAATATTGACAGTGGCTGCGCCGAGCGACGCTACGCTATAGGTTATTTGGCTATCTAGTCCGAGGTTCTTGAGCGCCGCCTGGTTCATGCGGTCTTCATACTGGCCGTCGGTCTCGCCTTCGCGCCGTTCGCTGAGCGAATGCTGATACTCATGCTCCAGGACAAAGGCGGTCCATTGGCCAATGGTCTGGAAGGTGTCGACCGGCAGCGGCGTTACGCCTTCGGTGCGGGCCTTGGTCCAGGCTTGTTCGTTAAACTTCTGCGCAATGGCTGGAATATTCAAAGCCATCTTGTTGGTCTTGCGGTAATAGCGGGCCGCGACCGGATTGCCGTCCTTGTCTTTCAGGCCCGAATCGAGTCCATAAGAAATACCCTTGTAGGAATGCGCTGAAACGTCTGACAGCTCACGCAGTATATTCATTGCCTCTTGCGGTGAAGCCTTCTTCACGGCCTTCTCAGGCGCTTTTTGCGGGGATGCCTGGCTGTCACCCTTTACTACGCGCTTAACACGGCTGTCCTGGCCTGTGTGATAAATCGTATAGCCCTTTCCAAGTTCATCAAGGTAATCCATAAAGGCGGTATCAACGCTGGGCATATCGCCCGTAATAAACTCGATGTGCGGCAGGTTTTCTACGAGATCCTTAATCAGCCCTTTCGTTTCATCGCGAAGCGGCTTGCCGTTAAGGGTTCCATTTCTTGCCAACATAACGATTCGACTATTCTCGTCAGGATCACCAAGCTCTTCCTTTGTGGTCTTGCTTGAAGAGGCTCGATAGCTGGAAGAAAGCTCAACAATGGCGGAGTCGGCAACCGCCCGCATTGCTTTGTCTTTTCCATCACCCGTGGGAGATCCTTTTCCTGCTCCGTCGAACCCCCCTTTATACTGTATCGCTGCGGGTGCGGTCTTGGCATCGATCTCGAGGATGGTTGCAAGTGCTCTGGCCTGATTGTTTTCCGTATTAGCAAAACGATCGGTGAGAACCTTGCCTGCAGATTCCTTGCGGAGGATCTCAATGAGCTTGGGATTCTCTTTGGCCCATTGCTTCCAAAGATTAAGATAGGTTCCCCAGTAATCAAAATTCGGAGCGGTGGCCGGCTGTCCTTTACCCGACCCCTTGGCTTCCTGGTAGGCTTGCTCGATAGTGCGGCCATCGGAAAGCTTGGCGTACATGGCACTGAAACGTCTGTCGCCTTTTGACGATACTTCGTAGCCATTCTCGGAATGCCTTGCCCATCCTTTTGTCTCAACTGCGGGTGCGGTCTTGGCATCGATCCTGTGTACGTCATTCTCGCGTTTGCCGGCCGGAAGCAGCACATGCTCCTCGGTCGCTTCGGGTTTCGTTTCTTTGCTGGCACCCGGTTGCTGGTTGAAGCTGAGCAGATCCTCGCTGACTTGCTGGAACTCATTCCAGCTGGCAATGCTTTGGACGCCGATCTTCATGCGGCCATTGAGTTTCTTGGAATAGCGGTCTGAGATAAAGCCAGCCCAGCTACCATTCCAGTTGGAGGTACCGGTACCGTAAAGGGCATACGCCGCCACCGCCAACGCTTCCTGGTCTGTCTCACTCAGCGATTCGAAGGCTTCTTGGCGCAGTGTGATGTCCTCTTGCGTCAGATCACGGCTGGAAAAGAGTACCGACAAGCTGGGGGCTGCCGGCCGCTTCCCTTTGGCGGGCCGTACTATCAGCTGGTTGATCAGGCGGTTCTCCTTGAACTCGCTACTGCCGATCATTTCAATCACCCGTGCTACCTGTGCCCGGATATAGTCAGCTGTGACTCGCTCGCCGCGAATGGCCGAGATTGCTATGCCCTTGCGCATGCCGTGTTCGGCCTTCGTCAGTTGCTTGCGCACCGCCTCATCGGTCAGGGCCAATTGCATATCACCGAATTGCTCAGTCAGTACCGTCTGCATTACCTGGCCATATGGGGTATCCAGCAGGGCTTCCATCGCTTTCTGGTAAACCGCGTCCGCCACTTCCATGATCGGGCTGCCCCAGTTCTTGCCATCCTTGGAGGAAAAGGCCTGGTTGATCTGTTCAATATTGAAGACCCCATTGAGGCCGGTCTCAAGATCAAGCCGCGCTGCAATCAGCTTCATGACGCCGGTCAGTCCGTCGATCGAACGGTCGGTTGCATCAAATAGTTTTGCAATGCTGCGAATCCGGCCATGTGCGATATCAAGCGCCGTAATGAAAACCGCCGCTCCTCCAGGGTCTATCTTGTTGATTTCCCGCAGCAGGGGTGCCGGGAAACCCTTATCGTCCTCCTTGAGCTCGGCATATTTCAGCATGCTCTCGCTGTTCAGGAACTGAAGCACCTGCAGCGCTTCCTCGTAGGCCTGATTGCCAGGTTTGATCTCGGCATTGTTGGCCGGAATCGAAGTGGCCTTGATGTTACCCATCAACAACATGGTTGCGATGCCACTGGTGTTAGCATTGAGGTTCATGAAAGCCAGGCGCGGATCCTTGCCGTCATCCAATGCAATGTTGAGCATCGTATCAATCAGGCGCTTAACCGGACCATAGGCTTTGAAGTCAAAGGCTTCGGGTATCTGCATGCCCTGTACTTCACTGCCGGCCAGCGGCAGGAAGATTTCGGCTAAGTAATGACCCGCGATCGATGGGTGGGTTTTGATTTCTACCCGGAAGGCGGCATAGGCTTTCTGGACGGCCTTGACGGCCTTGGGTTTGATCGTAATGGAAAAGCCGATCTCTGGATTCAGGGTCAGCGATTGCCCAGCCGAAGCCAGTAGCGAATACATCGAGTTGTTGGAAGCCAGCGCCCCGATTGCTTTAGCGCGAACCCGGTAAATACTGGTCACCGCTGCAATGCCGCGCGGCGTACTCAGGTTGATTTCCTTTAGCAGCGGGTGCTGAATGCGCAACTCATCGACTAGCTCCTGGTCAAAGGCCCCCTTGGGAATATCGCCGTAGACATTGTAGAGGTGATAATTACTCGGATGGATCCAGGCCATGTGGTCGAGGCTCAGGGCTCGGTTCATGGATTCGAGGTAGCCCTCTTCCGCCGGACCAATACCAAGGAAGGTGTCCAGCAGTTCGCGGCCGGGTTCCTGCGCCTGGCTCGGATCAAAGAACGCATGTGCCAGATTGTACTGGCCCTTGCCGGTATCGATCAGCTTCTTGCGACCGTTGGCTCCGACCTCGATCACATAGCGCCCATCCAGGATGCGGGTATCGACCACCTTGTTGAACAGCAGCGCAAAGCCTTTGTCACCATCGAAGTCCTCGCCCTTGGCAATGCGGATCCCTTCCGGCGTAATCGAGATATTGTTTTTGCGGAAGCCTTTCGAAGCCGGGTCCATCAGCCGCACAAAGCCGTGCGAAGCATAAGCCCCTGACGGAATGCGGGTTTCTTCGATCAGGTCACCCGGCACCGTCCAGCGGCCCCCGGCTTCCTGTTCCAGTTCATGCACCATGATTTGATCAGTCGGCTTGCCATCGGCATCCGGCCAGAACAGATCGGCAAAGACCGACGGGTGCTGTTTGATGAAGTCCTCAGCCGCCTGGCGGGTCCTGAAGCCGCGCTTGGCATAGCGGGCCCCGACAATGTTCATGTTGGCGCGGGCGGTACGAATCACATCCGCCTTGTCCGCCGCGACCTCCTTGCCTTCATAGTCAACCGGCACATAGCCCTTCAGGTTCAACGATCCTTCGCCGACCTTCTGCAGAGTAACGCGGGCCGTATCATGGCGGGCCAGCTTAGCCAGCGCCGAAAGCTTGAGCGATAGAAT